>Ga0222718_10000263_pt1 | contig 56884 bp, 48 predicted proteins | sample C33_27DmetaG_FD_165045 | JGI IMG/M metagenome (GOLD analysis project Ga0222718, IMG submission 165045) | Estuarine water microbial communities from San Francisco Bay, California, United States - C33_27D | ecosystem: Environmental > Aquatic > Marine > Unclassified | place: USA: California... | reverse complement strand
ACTGAAAGTCTTTCAGCTTAAGATCAGAATCAAAGCCCCGAATACCAAGATGCTCAGGACAATAACTGAAGTGACCAAAAGCGACAGTATGCTCATCAACTCCTCGTGATAAGTGCTCCTTGATTTTCTCATCGTCTTCGTAGTGCGGTATGAGTAAGAAGTTAAGATCCGTATCAATTATAGTTTGCTGGACTAGCCGCACTTTGCTCCCAGGATAACAAAGTGTTTCCAGCGCAGTCAACCCGTCATCGTTCCTATTCTGCGAATCGTGGTTTCCTCTAAGCACATACATGAGTTTCAAGCTGGGTATGAGACTCAGCTTCTGAAACATTTTATGAACAGCTACAATCACCTCAGGGGTAGGCTTCCTGTGGTGGAAAATATCACCAAGGAATACAACGATGGTAGGTTTTTCACCTTCAACAATCCTAATCGTAGACTCGACCTGATTTTCAAGGTAACCCTCGCACTTAGTGTCGTAATGCGTGTCACCTATAACTAGACACTTCTTCACAGGTTCTCCTTATCGAGACCGAGGCGATCAAGGTCTTCCTTAACTAGCTCGTAGATACCTTCTGCAAGCATACGAATCTCCCACTGAGCATCCGGCTTGAGGCGTTGATGCAAGAACCAGATCACGCTCTGGAGACTAAGAGTCCAATAGGCTTTTGAGTACATCCCTTGCGGGAGGATCATTCTGGCCTGCTCCTTTGCAACACCGTTCTTAATAAACCTGTGATACTGGTGAAGGGCACGCTTGCAAACATCATCCATGAACTCTGTGATCTCACCAGGATACAGGTAGTCCATCGAGTTTTCATTTACAGGGTTGCAATACTTATCAGACGCCTGCTTATTACCATGAGGAGGATTAGACCTCAGTTCCTTGGGAATGTAGTAATCCTCCGAAGTCTGAGTGTATCGTCCACTCACTTCATTCCAAGAGCAGCCCTTGTCGATATCATACAAGTGATCTAACTCTTCAATAAAAATCTCCCTTCCGTCAGCTTCTATTGACCTAAACCCACTACCGACTTGATACTTCATCAACTGCCTTGCCACAAAAATAGGCAGCTTTATCTGAAACGTATAGTAGCTATGACGGAAGGGAGATGTGTGTTCATGTGTCCAAAGAAACTTAGTAAGCTTCTTATCCTTATCATCGAACTGCTCTTTTTCGTTGTCATAAGAACAGCGTGCGGCGTTCACAGTCTTGAGAGCAGAGTCGTTGAGCATACAATCAACGAGAGAAACCTTACTCTTCCCGTCTTCAAGAAAGTCTATAATTTTATTAAACATGTGGCAAGTCATAGGAGTAAATAGTCTAGGAGCATTATAGCCATGACAGGTAGATTTAAGCAAGCTTTATTAGAGAAAGGTGATATGTCTGGTATGACACAGAAGGGTGGACACAAAAGATCCACTGAAAGTGGTGCTGGACTGACACAAAAAGGTGTTGAGAAATATCGTCGTCAAAACCCTGGGTCTAAACTGAAGACTGCTGTGACTACACCTCCTTCCAAGTTGAAGCCTGGAAGTAAAGCGGCTAATCGTCGGAAATCATTCTGTGCTAGAAGTAGAGGGTGGACGGGTGAACGCGGTAAGGCGGCTCGCCGTAGATGGAACTGCTCGACCGATGCTAACCCTAATGCTCTTCAGCAGATGGCTGAGATGATCACAAGAGATAGGAGTGGGAATAGGGGAGCTAACATTAAGGACATAATGGCTGGGTTACGTGGCGAGGGCAAAGCAGAACCCAAAAAGCCAGAACCCAAAAAGCCAGAACCCCAGAAGCCAAAACCTCAAAGAGCCTCCACCGATGCTAACCCTAATGCTCTTCAAAGAATGGCTGAAATGATATTAGAAGCTTGTTGGAAGTCTCACAAGCAAGTTGGTATGAAAAAGAAAGGTGGCCGTGTGGTCCCGAACTGTGTGAAAAAATAGCTTTTAGGACTTAATTATGAAGAAGAAAAGCAAGAAGAAGTTTCCTGATTTAACTGGTGACGGAAAGGTTACTAGGGCTGATATTCTCAAAGGCAGAGGGGTTATTGAAAGTGAGCACTTTGTTGACGAAGTTATGACTCGCTTTGAAATCAAAGACTTCTGGCATGGTGTTTCTAATAATTCTACGCTCTACGAAAGTGAGCTTGATGTACTAGATCATATCTTAGGTGGCTTGAAGCCTCTTTCGGAATCGTTCGCTATGGACGACCTTCCATTGTTGGCCGAAAACACTGATCTTCTTGAAGAAGAACTCATTCAACAAAAAGTTGAAATGATTTCCCTTGAGGAGTTTGGAGAGATCTTCAACTTGCAACTTGAGTCGGAAGGTTACTACGATCGTTTGACCGATAAAGAGATTGACTCTCTTCTGGGTGAGATGCTTATTAATTGGAACAACGGTGATGGTTTCAGAACAGATGAGGGTGTTGAGAATGATGTATATTCGTTCCTCAACGAAGAGCAACTCAATGAATTCCTAAGCAAATTGTTCGGTGGTGGTAAAAAATTCAATAGAGGTGACTTCCGTCGAAAGATGAAAGCGAAGAAGCGGACCATGGATGGTATCGCTAGAAGATTTGGTAAGACTCCTGATTCCGCTGGAGCTAAAAGATATCGTAAGCAGAAGGCTGATAGATTTGAGGCTGCTGGTGGCAAAGTTGTTCGAGGTGATCAGTCTGGTGGGGGATCTACATCCAATGGTGGTCAGTCTGGTGGGGAATCTACACCAAAAGCGGGTCGTTCTTATGGAGACGGTAAAGAAGCTGACGGAGTCAAAGCTAAGATAAACTCTAAGGGTAAGCCTGTTAATTACGTTAGCGACGATGAAAAGAAGAGACGCTTGGACCGAGTAAAGGCTTCTAAACTTAAGCGTCAAACTGATCTTAAGGCTGGTCGTGGATTCCAGGCGTCTGAGAGAGGCACTGCTAAATTAGCACAAGGTAGAGGCACTGGCGACGCGGCTGCTCTTGCCAGAGATAAGAAAGGTATACAGCAACGCGCTGGTGAAAAAGTTGCCCTGGGAGATAGAAAGAAAGCAGACAAAAACAAAGGTGCGTTCGCAGGTAGACTTACCCCCGCACAAAAGAGAGCGGCAAGAGCCACAAGAGGTGCGGTTCCAGTGCGGCAGGTAGATAACAGCAGCACTCAGATTGTTCGTGGTGCTCGCATGGGCCTTGCGGAAAGAGTTCTAGAAGAACTCTTAGAAACTTTCCAAGATCTCAACATGAAGAGAAGAAAGAAGAGAATTCAAAAAGTTCTTAAGGGAAGAGAAAAGCAAGAGAAAGACGCACGGCCCGGCACCTTAGGCAAGCTTTTAGGGAAGAAAAGAAGTTTCGAAAAATTCTCGAAAGCGTATGACAAGAAGAAAGCTCTCATTGATAAGCGGGGCAAGGACGGAGAAAAAGATCAAGCAGAGAAAGATCGAAGAGGAGGCGGTATGTATACTAAGGGTGGCCGTAAAACAGGCCAAAAAATAACCAAAGAGATAGAACAAAATCGAAAGCGGTATGGCGAACCGATCTCTAAAGACAGTGATGTCTACGAGGACGATTTACCACAAGCCTCTCGTCACTTACGGCGACAAAAGAAAGCCGCAGACGCTGTTGAGGCTAGGAAAGCAGCGAAAGAGAAAAGAGCCAAATGAGCAACCTCTTAAACATCATCAAAACTCTTCTCAATGAAGATGAGGATCCCATGAAAACCACCCCCGCCTCTATTGAGAAGGCAGGGGGTGATCCTCAAGCTTACAAGAAAGAGAAGGCTAAGAAAGATCCTAAGCCTGCGAAAAAGGAGAAGAAGAAGCCTAGTCGTAGAGCTACTTTAGGAAGAAAAGATGCTCCTCCTAGTTCCAATCACCCAGACTACTTAAAGAAGAAACTTTACAAGAGAGGCGTTAAGCCCAAGGGTTATGGTAAGGAAGGCGATTCCACAGAAGGTATGTCCACTAAGGAAATCAATAAGATGGGTGTTAGGGGACATGAGAAGAAGATTGCTAAAAAGAAGAAGAAGATGGCTAGGGAAACTGGAGCGGCTAATATTCAGCTAATGAGAGATTTGGGTGTTCTCAAGACTGATAGTAGAGGTAGGGTCACCCTAGCTAAGAAGAAACGCTAACCTTCATACTCCACACCATTACCAAAGCTAGAACCAACTTCCACATCAACAGCGAGGGGAACCTTGAGATTGATGTGGAAGTTTTCTTTTAGATAGTGGTAGTTCTCAAGCTCATCCTTCACAATCTCCACAACCTTCTTAGTCTCGTTCTTAGGAGCAATCAGTTCGATAGAGTCGTGAACGGTAGCTACGACCTTAGCCTCCATACCCTTGAGCTTCTCGATTACACCAAGCATACCACACAGCAGAATATCACTAGCGGCAGATTGAATAGTGAAGTTCAAGCCTTGCCGGAAAGCCTCACGCCGAACATTCTTCAAGGGTGAATCAATGTTAGGGAGATTCCTACGACGACCAAAGATTGTTTTGGCATACTTGAACTGCTCGATATAGTCTTGGATCGTAGCCATGTAACGACCCACGCCAGGGAAAGCACCCATCCACGAGTTAATGATCTCCTCAGCACGCTCCTCTGGGATGTTACGCTTAGATGCTAGTGTATAAGCAGTGCCTCCATACACCGTCAAGAAGCTTACTTCCTTAGCGATCTGTCTCTCCAGCTTGGATACATCATTAGGATCCTTATTAAAGGTAAGCCCAGCAGAGTAACTGTGCAAGTCGATACCAGACTTAAAGGCATGAATCATGTTCTGTTCGTTTGCAACGTGGGCAAGGACTCGTAGCTCCATTGCCTTCATGTCAATAGTGATAAAGTCGTGACCCTTAGGTGCTACCACGTAATCACGGATGTTAACATCAAGTGCCTCACGAGGGAGCGTGTGGAAAGACACACCAATCTTACCGTTCTTACCCCTTTCGATGTTTGCGCCAGAGTTAGAGATGCGACCAGTAACCGTGCCGTCGATGTTGTAGTTCACATACATGCGACTATTGCCTGTGTTCTGAAGTGCAGTGCGTGCTCCTTCAATATACACAGAGTGTAACTTAGTCAGCTTTTTGAACTCAGAGAAGCGATCAAAGAATCTCTTTGCAGCCCTGACCTGATCGTCAGACATCGCATTCAAGACCGATCTAGCAATAGAAATTTCTTCGTTACTCATTATTCAAGCCTCTAGCCACGTATTCTTCTTCAACCATCTGTCCGACCTTCACGAGTGTCTCAACGTTTGTAGACGGAGCACCTTTCTTAGTGAACTCAACAGGATACAACCCAAGCCCGAAGTCTTCAACTACTTCATACTGCTTAGTATCCTTATTCTTCTCCAGAGAGAAGATGACCTTGATGAGATCCTTAGTAGAATTGAGGTTGATGTCGTCACCTAAGTTAGCAGCTTCTCGGAGAGCAGCCTCTGCCTTGGCAATCTTGTCTACTAGTTCAGCACCAAGTTCTTCTAGTTTATCCTCATCAATTAGGAGACCTTCAAACTCCATGTCTCGGAAGGCCATAGTGAGAGGAGCGATAAGTCTTTCATACAACTTCTCTAGTCCCCTTTGCCTAACCTCTTCGGATAGTTTTACATACACTTTTGCAGTTGCGTAGGTATCTTTAGCATTACCTTCAACACAGAAGTTTAGAGGGATGTTCTTCCAGTCAAACTTCTTACCTTCAACTGTAAGCATTAGAATTTCTCCTCAGGGAAGTAGTAGTAAACGAGATCGGACAAAGACTTAGGAACATCTTCCTTGTAAAGGTGCTGGAGCAACCTTGTGTCGTATACATTATATACCTCCTCAACGCCATAACGCTTGAGGAACTTGAGATCGAAGGTTGCATTCTGCAAGATCTTCCGATTATCCTTTCTACCCATCATCTGGCAGATGAACTTGATGAAGGTGTTTTTTGTGCGAGTGGGAATCTTAGCCTCGAAGTGATCAATCGGAAGCACAAGAGTTCTACCTAGCTCACCTGTATTCCTGTCGATCAAGGTCATCGACACTGTATGGATCGTATCCTTAAGGAAGTTGAGTCCAGTAGTCTCGATGTCGATAGCCATGTCCATCTTGCTATCTAAGAACTCGTCACGCACCTCATTCAATTCACTTACCGTCATGGCAAACGTGTAGTCCACCTGAACGTCTGTGGCTTGATCTAAGAGGACGTTATTTACAGCGTTGTTTATATCGGTCGAGAACAAGAAGGAGTTTCTAGGCTCACTCACGACCTCGTAGGGGTGCTTAATCACGACTACCGGGAACTTATGTCCACCAGGAGTCTTCATGTATTCAGGCTTACCCCTAACCCTAGACTCAAGAGTAGACTTACCGTAGAGCATTGTGGTTGCAAGCTTCCCACAAGCGAACACAAGCTTAGGCTTGTAGCGTTCAATTGAATCAAAGAGGTGGGTGGTACAAGTCTTCCTAATCTCTGGGCTTAGGTTGTCCGGTGTGATCGACGGACACTTGACAGCAGTGGTCATAGCCACTTTAAATTTATTAAAGATGTTCAGGCCCGCGAGTTGATTCATGATAACTGAATACTCTTGAGCGCGGAAAGGAACCCACTCACCTTCATGCATCTTAGGTGACTCAGCGACGAACAAGATATCACACTCCTGCTCTAGTTCCTCTTCCAAGATGGTGTGACGAGGAAGATTCATCCTCAGGGCTGGACAACCGGAACACTTTGGATTCGGTCCTTTGAAACTAAGATTTACCACGAGACTATCATAGATTAATGAGCTACTATATTAACAACAAACGGTTTGAAGAATTGATTATTCAATTCAAATCAGACGACAGGTCTGGAGAAGGTGAACTGTTTGAAATGTTCGACATGTTAATCGACAGGCTCATGATGTCTTTTAAGTTTAATGTTGATTACGAGGAAGCAAAGCAAGAATGCTTCTTACTTATACTAAAAGTCCTCAAGAACTTCAACAAGGATTCTGGGCAAGCGTTCAACTATTTTACCACAGTAATCTTGAACAACTTACGTCTTCTCTACTCCAAAAGAAAGAAGTATAACGAGAAGATGGAGATCTACAGATCTCTAAAAAGCGGAGACTATATACCTAGCTCCGCTCCGAGCGACCCGTTGTAGGTTACCACTCTTGGGAAAGACTTGTGGATCACAACCAGCATCGGCAGTTGTGAATACTCGGACAGGCACGCTGTTGAGATCGTTTCCCTTTGCGACTTGATGGATGATCGAATCACATCTAAACAGTTAGGGACATCAAAGATATCCACAACATGTAGGTCTACTATACCCTCCTGAGGGAGGCGTTCGTTAAAAAACGAACACGGCTTGTCCCACTGGTTAGTGATGAAGTAATAAGCTGTCTGCTTATTCTCCATGTTGGAGGACACAACAGAATCTAGATGCTTACTGTTGCGGATCCTAACAGCCTTAAAGTTATTCTTCTGTCTCGACATTTTCTTCAGTCTTCTCTTGAGCTTCCTTCTCTTGCGACTCCTTGTGCGCCTCAACCAAAGCAGTGATCTCCTTGGTCATAGCGTTACAGCCAGCAAAAAAGATCTGCTTGTAGAACACTTCGTCAGCCACTTCTGGTGGCTTAATCATGCAGAAGTTCTTGAACCCTTCTGCCTCTTCCTTCGAAAACTTGATTTGAATCTTCATACGACCTCTACCTCTCTCTACTAATTTTATCTTGGTGTTATCTAAACTAAGTTTATTACTATCTGACATGACCTATTATAGCCTTATGAAGGATGATTACGATTTAACAATATTGAAAAAAAAGAAAAGAATCAATTCTAGATCTAAAGGTAATAGATTTGAAAACAAAATATCTAAGATATTAAATGAAAGATTTAATACTAATGAATTTTGTAGAACTCCAGGTTCTGGTGCTTTTGCTACAACACATAAATTACCTGAATATCTAAAAGTATATGGTGATTTAATAACACCAGAAAACTTTAAGTATATTATTGAATGTAAGAAAGGTTATAACGAAGAACAAGTAAGTGATTTATTTAATATTAAATCTAATATATGTAAGATGATAGACCAAGCGCATCGAGATTCTAAGAAATCTTCTAGAGATTTTTTATTGATTATTGGTCAGGATCGTAGGGAACCCATAGCTATAACAAATGCGATCACCTTACCAGTCAACGGTTTCTATCTGAAAGGAAAGATAAATGAAGTAGAGATTGCTATGTTCCGACTTACAGACTTACTGGCTATCAGCGATACTCACTTTCTCTTGGAGAAGTGACAGTGCTAACATGATATGTCTGAATGCTTCACTTACTTTGGATTCTGATGTTGTTCTATTGTATCTGTTAAAGTATTTCAAAGCTTGTGTGCCTAAGGTTACTGTTGCCGCAGAATACCATGAACTAACTTGACCTTCAGATTTTGTAGCATTAATACCATAGTTCATTCTAATAGATACTTTTGGGTTAGAGGCTAATACTAAGTGGTAACCACCTTCTGAGGGGACCAGCTTCCAATTACCATCATCAGCTAACACGGAACCCCATGCTTCTTTGAATGGTTCGTTTTGTTTAAAAACATACTTTTCGTTATTATTTAGCCCTCGGTAATCACATAGGAGTTCATCGTCATCCGATCCTCCTCCGTGCAACATGGTGGTGGCAATAACTTGTTGAGCTAATTTTCTTTCTTTAGGATCATTGACTTTGAGGTCTGCATTTAACATCTTCATCTGAAGAAACCTCTTTACATACTCTTTTGCTTTACTGAAGTTTGCGTCAGCATTGCTTGGAACTGCTTCACTATCTTTTCTTATATTCTCTAGTATGCGTTTTAGTTCTTTTGAATCGTCATTCAAATCAAAAGCTGCGTCCCTTAGCTTCTTGTTAACAGTGTCAATTAAAGTTTTTAATGAATCCTTCTGTATTCTAATTCCACCAGTTCTAGTAACTAGCGTTGCCTTATCACCTAAAGCATCAATTGATTTTTCTATTTTGTCATACTTTAGTGCATACCTCTTAAACGCTCTTGGGTTAGTTATATTAGCTATCTCTGCAATCTTACGCATAAAAGGTTCAGAATACTCCCCACGTTCTCTCTTACCCAAAACAGACATGGTGGCTCTCCTACCTCCACCCATAAGCGCACCTTCACCTGCGAGCTTCTTATAGTTTTTAAGGCTTACCTTAATGGTATACACTGGTTGATTTGGTGCAAAAGCTCTCTCGTTTTCTAAGATCGTAGCAAGGTTAACACCACCACCTTCTTCTCTCACCACGCCCTCAGCATCTCGCAATGCACTGTTTAAGTTTGCATGTTCTTCTGGCTCTAAATCAACTCCCATTTTTTGAGCGGCTGCAATAGCTTCTTCGCGGGTACGGTAAATTTCTAATACGTCTTGCCTCTTACCTTTCTTAGTTTCAGTTCCCACGGGAAAAATATAAGCTGGGTTCCGTTCCTGTAACGACAACTTAGAATGTTGAAGCATTGAACCAAACAAAGAATAAGGTTCAAAGTCTCCTAATGTCTCTCCTATACCTGTCGCTACATCTCTGATGGACCTAATCAGTTCAACTTCTTCTGGAGGTAATGCAGTCTCTGTAAGATACCTGTTAACCCACTCTTCGGAAGAATCTTTTAATCTTTGTAATCTATCAATGATCTTTCTAGTTTTTCTGGTAAGGAGGACATCTAGATCATCACCCACAATTTCCATCCCTACCCCTCTAGCTCTTTTGATGTTGTAGAGGGAGAACACTTCTAATATTTCCTCAAACATGAATCCTCGGATAGCGTTGTCATTGGTGCCGACATCTCCATCAGATTCTCTAACATTAACCTTAGCTATCAACTGGTCAGATTCCTCAGTCTTCCCAGGCCGACACTTGTTCGCAGCCATTCTTACTAAGTTTGTAAGGGTATGCTTATCGTCAGCAAAAGAGAGAGCAGATTGTCTCTCAGTACCATGCCCTGCTGGGCTAATGATTAGTCTAGGAGTTCCACCTAATTGAATTGCAAAGTCCTTTAATATTTTGGAACACTCTTTTTCTAAATCGGTAACACTATCTTTAACTAAGAAATCAGTTAATTCTTTTAAGGTTTGAGAAATTAGTATACTTTGCTGTGCGTTAGCTGCTGCTGGTTGTGCTACCCATTCTCCATCTTTTAATTGTAAGGCTACTTTAGAAGATAAAAGTCTACTTTCAAAAGACTCCTGTCTATCACCTACAAAGAATCTTTTGTATACATCAAAGGTGTTTCCGTATGCTTCTTGTTGCTTCTCAGTCATTTTCGGCCAAATATCACCTATATTTTCACCGATTGCTTGGAGATTCATTCTAACCTTTTCTTTCTCTTGATCATCTTTAAATACTTGATCATCCAGGGAGTCTAACTTTGCGCCCGCTTCAGTTCGAGCTTCTTCCTTCTTTTGAGTGTTAGACTTATAGTCACCGACCAAAGCTCCAATGAAGTTAGTTAAAGCCTCAGGTCCATTTTTAGCATCAGGGTTTTCAGCTAAAGTCACTAAGTTTTGAATATTGAAGTTGCCAGCCTCGTCTATAAGAACGTCTGTCGATGCTGATTGGGCTCTAGTTGAGGGACCTAAGAACTTAGGAGTTTTGCCTGCGCCTTGAGTGTAAGCAAATGGAACTTTAGATTTACCGGAAGGATCTGGAGACTCAAAACGGCTTGGTGTTATCATCGTCCAAGACATTTGTTTAAGAGCAACAATAGCTGACTGCTTACGCTGTTCAAACGACGCTTGATCAGGTGTTTGCTCTATCTCTTCTTCCTCTTGCTCTAACAGTTTAAGCTGTCTGTTATGCACTTTGCTGAAGCTCTTAAGTATATCTTTTTTATTCATAACTTATTATAGACAAATAGCCTTCCCCCTATATTTAGAGAGAAGGCTACCATGTTAGAGGTTACGTATTACTACGGCTGAGGTCTGGCAGTGTTATTGAAGCGAGCACCCGCATCACCAATTCTAGAGCCAATGTAATTCATGAAGTCGAATCTGAAGGTGACTGTCACCGTCGAGAACTCGTTGGTCGAGTAGTTCTTCTCCGAGAAGACAACCTTCTCAGGGTAGACACCGTAGAGTTCAACAGCAGCAACAGGTTGATTGTCACCACTCATCTCAACGATGGAAAGCTTCTCGCCTTTGTACATGATACCATTACCACCACGGAAGCCCGACTTGCCCGTTGTTGGACTGTAGACTTCCTTGAAAGATTCCCACAGAGCCGCTGTCGATTTCTTCAGCAGTAAGTTGTCGAAGGTAATTTCAACAGGCTCGTAAGTAACCTTACCAGGGTAGTAGACCTTATCGTTCAGTCTATCCAGAGCAACCGACTCAACGCCATAGGTGATCGTGCCAACTTGTTTCGCAGCGACGGTAACGTCCCCAGCAACTCTTTGGTTTCCAACCACGCTTCCGAAGTTTTGAAAGTTAACTTCAAACTGGTAGGTTCTGATCGTTTCCAGATCAGTGGAGATTTCAGGCAGGGGACCATTAGTCCCCGTACTGCGCTGAAATTGACTGTCAATTATACTGTTTCTAGGTAAAACCATTTATCGTTCCTTAGGCAATTGTAGCTGACTGACTTGTCAGATTCACTTCGAAGACCACAGTCTCAGCAGCCTTAGTTGGCTTGATCGTCACCGAGCACCACAGTTCGTTTCTATCAACTCTCAGAGGAGTGTTCGTGCTAGAGTCACACTTGACGGCACCCTCGACGATGGCTCTTCTAGCCGTCAGGTCCTTAAGGAACGGTTTGACCGCGCCCTCAACCTGCTCCCAAGTGAACTGATCGTTCGGCTCAAATTGGAAGGGCTTGCCAAGTTCAAGGAGAACCTTTCTGATGTAGATCATCAGTCTTCTAACGTTAACTCTGTCGAGCGCAGTAGGCAGTCTTTGCGTAGTCTTCTGTCCAAAGACTGTGATACCCGTTTGAGGCTCGTTGCTAATCGGGTTAACATTGTTGACGTAGAGAGCGTCTCTATCGCCCTGGTTAACGTTAACTTCCGTATCCGTAGGCTTGGTCAGGCGACCTCTTCTAAAGCCCGCAGGAGCGAACCACGGCTCTGCAACGCTGTCTGTGAAGACACACTGTCGAGCAGCGAAGATCGAAGGATCATACCATTCTTCCTTACCAGCGAATGGGTTGAAGACTTGCACCCATGGCCAGTAAACAGCAGCGTAAGAGTTATTAAGAGCAGCCGTTCTAGCGCCTTGACCGTTGATCCAGTTGACCGCATCTTGGACTTCGTTCAGACCATAAGGAGGAGCAACCAGAGCGAAGAAGTTCTTCGACGACTCAGCCAGATTGATGAGTTCATTTTGAACCGCATCATCACTGAAGCCTGGAGCGACAGCAAGCGAGATGTTAAGGATATCCTTATCTAAAGCATGGATACCTGTCTTCTCAGCAGAGTTACCAACGAGAGCAGTGATATCGACACCAGTGTCTGGATCTTCCTCAGTGCCCCAACCACTATTGCCTCCATCGAAGCTGTAAGTGCCTTCAACAAGCTTCACAAAACGAGGCGTTCCGTTTCCACCTGTATTGCTGTTTCCGCTCTTACCAACACTGGAAACAGATACTGTCAGTGCTTGACCCCAAAGATCAGGAAGCCCTGTGTAATCGCCACCCGCATGGTCTTGAACCTCAGCGTAGATGTAATCAGAATTGTTGTTTAACCAGTTGTTAGCAGAATCCTCAAAGATTTGGCTTTCTAAGTACTCTAATGAAGATGGCTGAAGGTTAACATTAAGAGCTTCCTTCTGCGAACCATCCGAATTGATTGATAATTTGTCTAAAATGGAAAGATTATCAATCTCAACAGAAAGACCTTTAACGGTGCTGTCATTTTGAGTGATGAGGTTGTAGCCTGAACCATCGTAGATCGAGTAGGCAACTAACTCTAAACCATCAGTAAAGCTAAATCCATTAGTAGTTCCACTAGCTGCATCTGCCCCAGCCGGTGTCCCTGTGTGCACCATAGCGTCAAACGTAAAAGAGGCATCGGTCGCAGCACTCAGAGTAAGTTCGGCACCAGAGCCTGCAAATCTAGAGGCTAGGTAAATATCATTACCGTCAATGTAAGAGATAACATTCTGACCTCCTGTAGCATCGCGATTAAAAGCAGCAGCAAAGATCTTTTGAATTGTATCTAATTCAGTTGAACTAGCTGGAAGGGACACGATCGAACTGCCTCTGGAAGCACCTGTATTATCAGTGACCGAGTAATAGATATTCTTCCCGGCATCAGCCAATGTAGCGCCACTGACCTTGAATGCAGGGCTTGCACCAACCGTAACCGAAGCCGAAGCAGGAGTCGCATTAGTGTTAGCCGCTCTCACAAAATACATTTGATTCGTAGCTTCGAGGATTTCAAGAGCACCCTCTAAACCTTGACCAGGAATCTCAGATTTAGGCTCACCGAAGATTCTGATAAGGTTCTCAGGGCTCGTGACGAGAGTCGGCTTATTAGCCGGGCCTTTGTTGGCAAACCCAACAACACCCACAACGCTGGAATCAACGTTAGGGGCAAAGACAGAAATGTCATTTTCTATAACAACAACAGAAGGACTAGTAGGGAGTGCCATGGATTATTCACCTGTATTTAATTTTGGTTGAGTTCTCTTCTTAGGAGTCGAGACAGGCTTAGGAGAATCAGGAATCTCCCTTACCTTTAACATTTTTCTAGAGACGAGAGTCTCCATTATTTTACCACCCCAGGAGCTAGGGACTTCAATCGTTTGCTTAGGCATCAGATACTTGGTCTCAATGCCACCCGGTTTAGTGAGCACGAGTGATATGCCTTGTAAGCTTGTGTTTTTTATTGTTTTCATTTAAAGACTCCCAATATATTTACTTGTAAGGACTGATAAAAATAGTTAAGTTACTGTCCCTGTAAAGATAGGTTTGTAATGGTAAGAGTGTTTCCCGGTGATACATTTTGCTCTGTGCCAATATCCCACCAAGCATAAATGTTATTAGTACCCGCAGAGAAAACAAACGCATCCCCTACTGCACCTGCATCAACCAGAACAACATACCTAGCATCATCAAACGCACCGGAGTATTGGAAAGTGTCTCCCGCTGTTTGAAGCACTGCCCTCACTGCACTAGCCAGTCCTAAGGAAGAAGCACTAGAAACATCGAAGTTAGCTTGATCGCCAGTACCGTCTCTAACAATCACAAGACCAGAAGGCCCACCGATTGTATTGCCAGCATCATCTGTACCTGGGAGAGAAGAAACAGCAGTGAATTCCGCTGTATCTTTCGCTGAAACATCCCAAGTCCCCGCAGATGTAGCTAAACACAATCTGAAGGTGTCGCCAATAGCACCAGAAGCAAAAAACTCTTCAAACATCTTTTGCTTACCAAAGTTAGTCCATACCATAATATTATCTCCTATGTTATTTATGCAAATAACCTAATCAAACATGTATAAAATTACGCATCAAAGTCTGGGCTTGTTACCATGTTATTTGGAAGTCTCAAGTTTATTTCACTATCAAACCCAGAGTCTACTGGCCCAAGACCTAAGCCGAGGGACTCAATGTTACCTCCAAACTCAACGCCTAAAGTACTAGTTGTAAGTGTGACAGGTAATGTTTCAAAGTATTGGTTGTGGCTGTATTCAACATCGACATCCGTAGTAAGCGTAATCTTGTGCAGGTTAAGTTCACCTTCATTAGATCCAACCTGCCATCCGATGTCGAAGATCTCAAGCTCCACCGGGATCAGATCTAAATTAGTTTCAACATTATAATTAAAATCTAAAGATAATACCGCAGAGGCAAAGCTTTCTTCACCAACACGTATCTTAAGAGGCACTGTATTGTTAAGGTTTACTCTTGGATTATCATTGTCGCTAATGTCAAAATCAAATTGATCTTCATAGAAGTCACTGTCATCTACTGGAACATTAATTTGAGTAATGAGTCCGACTTTAGGGCTTGTGACATAACCTCCAAACTCAATCTCAAAGTCTCTAACCACAAGGCTAAAGATAGGAGGACTCAAGGAAATCCTGGGATTCTTCTTAGGGATCTCTTCCTCAACAATATCGTCACGCCTTCTTTCGTTCTCAGCCTCGACTTCATTCACTACATTGACGCCTCTGGTCAAGTTCACTGAAAAGTTCTTGGCCTTCCTACGAGTGTCTTCAACATTTAAGATAAATGTGACAGTCATTAAATGTTGAACTCCTCAATCTCACCAGTGTTGGTAAACATGAACTTAGGGCTAGGTATATAGGTTTCTAAGGTTACCTCTATAGTCTTTTGAAGAATGCGATCCTTAGTATCCGTAGCAATCACAGCACCCACCGAACGCTCCCTTTCAATGAAAGCACGGTTATCCTTACTGTAATTAGTTGGAACTAAAAGCTCTGGGTTAAACAGCGAGAACACCCCAGATCGAAGCATGTCCAGGTCTGCTTTGTATTTGCACCAGATGTTTATCTCATAAGTAATGTTAATAGCTCTAGGGGCTAAACTAAGAATACGTAAAGCTCTCCTTCTCTCATTATCCCAATATACTCCATGCATAAGGAGAGGACTGTATCTTTCTCTATCCTTGTCTCTAGCAGCGTCAGTCTCAGCCACAGTAATAAACGGCAGGACTAAGTTGTTTTCAGATTTCAAGGAAGCAACTATACGCTCGGAGTTACCATGAGTGCAGTCCACTCTAATCCTATTGCCATTGCCGTCGATGTAATATAAATTACCAAACGTGGCAATCATCTGCCTGAGGCTTTCTTTGTAAACATTATCTATCCTTGGGAGAAGTCTTGTCTCCGTCATTTCAACAATGCGTTGTTTCACACTATCAACGTTCACCTGCTGTAGCCTCCGAGCTTGTCTGTCTTGTCAAAGAAGTCTTCGTTATGTATGTCCTGAGTGTCTCTGAGGAATCTTGCATGAGCTAATAAGTGGTAGACACCATAAGCTTCAAAGCTGTCCTCTTGGACTTCGAACACTTCAAACTTAATGTCTTGGAACTCAGGCTTGATGATATCACCAGGAGCGACAGGAGCACCCAGCATCTTCTCAGCATAAGACTTGTTAAACACAAAGACCTGATCCATCTGCATTTCAACGCCAAACTGCGTCAAGTTTTCTTCGACAGGTCTAGGGTCATAGTGAGCCCATAATGTAATTGGCTCATGAGTGATTGTCTTCTGACGAGACTCTTGGTATACTTCATCAACATCATCAGAGGGGATATACTTAAATACTTGCACCCTAGAGCCAGATAACTTAATGTTCTCTGCGTCTATGAGGTTAAATAAGTTCTTATCGTTCTTCTTCTTGAATAACGAAAGACGAGTATCCCTTTCTTCTGGGAAGTTAGTAGGAGGTGTAGTTACCTTGTATCTCATTAGAATATATCAAATAACGGAGGAGCTTCAATCTCAGTAGTTAACTCTTCAATCAACTCCTTCTTGTCATTGGTTGCCTGTTGCATAAGCTCAGTGCCATTTAATCTGGTGCCGCCACCAGGACCAGGGAGGTTAACATACTTACCTCTGATACCCGCTAAGACTTCCTTACACAGTGCAAGCGTGTATCTTTGCATCCAACTCTTGTAAGCATGGTGGATTGTGTTAGGATCAAAGGCTCTGAACTCTAAGAGGACAGCTTCATCGTTTGTCTCAGGAACAGGCCAAATGTGAAGATACTTATTATTCACAAGCTGCCACGTAGACATCTGACCTAATACATTCTTAACCTGCTTCAGGTATTGTTGCATAAGAAGGTACTGGCTAACATTATAATTATTAAATAAACCAGTATTCGTAAAGAACATGATAGCAAAATCAAACTCAAGCGAGCCAGGATTTGCACCAAACTTGAAGAAGTCTCGTCTGTACCAGCAGTCATTTAAATTGTCCGCAATCTCTTGTGGAAGCTCATACACATTGATGCCACCCGACGTATCGAAGGTAGCGTATTGAGTCATCCAATCAGGTGCATGATACTCAAGCTTAGAGATGGCCTCGTCAATACAGATTTGTATTTGGAAATCATCAAGCTCAACATCAATGATAGGATGCCCTAACTTAGCTAAGACGTAATCACGTATAGTTTTATTAAAATCTTTAAATTCGTTTACGTCTCTAAAGTCTTTGTTATTAAGATCTTTATCCTTTGGGCTTTTGTAATCTTTTAAGCGATTACCGCCATAAGTTCCGTAAGAAGAACCGTAGGATTTAACATTTGGTATTCCTATTTTATCACCCATATCAAATATATTTATCCTAGAAATGAAAAAAGGACTCAGTATAAACTGAGTCCTTTCTTCCGTTGTTTAGCTAGTAGCTATTAGACCGGACCAAGACTATCGTAACCATACTGGCCCACATCAGTAGTGCCCGCTCCAGTCTGTCTGAAGATTTCAGGCGTCAGGTAATCGGAACCCGTACCAATCAGTCGGATCACGCGGTAGAAGCGCGACGCAGGCTGGACAGCGACCTTGCCGTAGCGAGTCAGGATGCCCTTTCTCGGCTGGAAGGTTTGCGGGTCAACCACAGTGTCGAGCGGCTGGACCGGGATGTATGGGCAGTAGAAGAAGCCCGCATCCATCGCGTTGCTACCCTTGTAGCCAATGATGATTTCATCTTCTGGGAACATCGGATCAATTATCAGGTCATACTTACCAGCAAACTTGCCAGCATATTGAACCTGACCGCCACCCATGTTGGTCGGACCCATGCTTTCCGGCAAACCACCCTCAAGCTTCGCAGCCGACTCAAGCATCGACGCGATAACCGGCGAGGTGATCATGACGTTACCAGGACCGCGCAGGGTCGTGCGGTAGATGTCCGTGCTCGCAAAGTTGATCAGAGCCAAGACATTCGAGTAGATGTGGCCCAGCGTTTGCGGAGCAAACGGGCTAGTCTGAGCGTTAGCAAAACGGTTCAGATCCATAACGTAGATGTTCGAGTAGCGACGCTCGATACCACTCGCAGCCCCAGCTTCACCAACTTCGGCTTCCTCATTCTTAAGCTCAGGCGAGAAGTCATACTCGTAAGCACCCGCAACGAATGTGCCACCATTGTTAGTAGCGTTTTCATCGCCACCGATACTCTTGAAGTTATCAGCACCGCCCTGGTAAAGCGATTGCAGGTACCAACCACCGAAGCCGGTAGTGCCAACAGCAGCAGGACCATAAGCAATCATGCGGATGTCTTCGATCAGTTCACGGTCGATTTCCAGGTTCATTTCCTTCGACAGGAGGTCCGTGAGTTCAGCTTCCATGTCCAGATTGTGGTAAGCCTTCAGGTCTTGAGCGGCTTCCAGAGTCCAGAGGGCTCTCATCTTACGCTCACGCGCTTGCACAGTCTGCTTCTGGATGTGAAGGTTGACCTCAGGGATTTCAGTACCCGAGAGTCGCTCACCAGCCGAAACCGAGTAACCAAGAAGGTTTTTCGGGTCAGGGAACGCAGCCAGCTTGCCGCCCATCGTGGTCGAAGGCGAGCCATTCGTAGCGTTAAGAACGTTCGAGAGATTGAAACCATTACCATCAACATCCGTAGCTTGAAGACCACTGGTGCCCGAAGCCGGATCGAAGGCAACACCCTGATCGTCGCCCGAGTAGGAACCAATCTTGGTCGCAACGAGGTTGCGCGGCGTGATGTTGAACTTCGAGTACATCACTTGCTCGGTCGAACCGATAGCACGCGAGTTGCCCATGTAGAAGATCTGCGAAACCGGGCCGTCCATCGTCTGGGTAGCACCAATCTTGTTGAACATCAGTTCCGGGTACGTGCGACGGATAAGAGGGAAGGCAAACTTTTGGAAAGTGCCGATCTTACCAACTGTCGTAGCACCAGGGCTTAACGACTCTTCGTTCAGATTCTGCTTCGTGAACTCTTTGGCTTGGTTTTCAAAGAGTCGCGCAGTCTGATACGCGATGTGATCATCCCCGATCCCTTCAAGGAGTGGCTCCCAACGCTTAATTAAATCATTTCTATCAATTGCGGTCATAACTAACCTCTATAACTGTTGAGTTTTTCTAACACGCCTTGATGGATCCACTCATTCGCGTGGCCAGCGTGGTTTTCATTTAACTTTTCGCCAGCTTCTTCGACTTCGAAGTTATCCTGACTGACGACTAGTGCCGTTTCGGAGAGTCTCCTCTCCGCGTTAGATTCTTCGTTGAGTTGTTCCATTTTCTCTTGGACATTGACCAACGCTTCCTCTAATCTTGCGCTCTTATCGTTAGCAACCTTAGCGTTACGCTTCAGGCTAACGTTTTCTTTGAGAAGCTTATTTACTTGACGCAGAAGAGCTTCGTTCTTCTCTTCAAGTTGCTCGCCGAGCGAAGCCAGAGCATTCATGCCATTCACTTCGTCTTCCGCAGTGTTCTCAAGAACGAACATGGAACGGACCGTCTCAAACATTTGAGCGTTACGGTAGACATCGTTCTCAAGCTCAAGCTCTTTGAGTGCTTGCTCTTTCAGCTTTTCAATATTTCCACGAATAAAAGATTGGACCTTCATGGACAGGTCTTCAACACTTTCTTGAACTCGTTGCTCAACTGTAACAGCAATCAACTCAGCAACCTTCTCAAGAGTGCTCTCATCGAGACCTTCAGGAAGATACTGAGCCACCGAGTCTAAAATTTCTTCGCTCTGAGACATAATATAACCTCTATGTAGTATTTAGTATGGATGTATTTTTTTAATACGAATTATTTTTTACTAACCGCGTCGGGGTTTATATTTGTGACTTGGGCTAGCTTGACCTCTTACCATCTTAGATCCTTCACCTGCTTCAAAATCAACATTTTGACCTGTTTGATTTGCTTGAACTTGGGAAGCCCGAGCCCGTCTTCCGACAACGTCAACTCTCAACTTTTGTGGAGACATGTTCTTTTCAATTTCTTTCCTTCTCGCTGTAGATTTTGGCCCTTCATTGATAGCATCACCAAAACGCTCGTAGGCTTCCTTCTTGCAAGAACCCTTAGAGTATGGCTTCTTACCTTTGACCGGCTTGTAACCCTTCCAGCACCGCTCTCTGATCACATCAGCAAATCTTTCGATTGTGGTGGATGAGTTTTCACTAGGCTTTTGGAACTTCTTACCGTATGCGGCATGTTCCCTGCGGTATTTTTCCGTAGCTTCCTTTTCTTCCTTAGCTTTTCGGGCTGCTCTTTGCTGAGGACTCTCAATTCTAGCTTCATCTTCGGCGTGTGCTTGGCCCGCCTTTTGGCCTGCTGGAGCCATGCTATCCGGTTGTGCTTCATCATAACGATCATCCCAACAAACCTTCTTGAAGGCTTCGAGCATCGCTTTGCCAAAGATATTAGTAGAAGCCTTCAAGGCTGTTCTTGAGCTTCTCTGATCTCCTGGCCCAGGCGGAACGCCTGTGGCTCCTTTAGTGATCATCCTCTTTGCTTTTGCTACCTTAGGGGACTCCAAGTGTTTATTTCTTTCCATTCTAGTGGCGGCTCGTCGAGCACCGGCAAGACCACCCCTCTCCATCGCTATTTTATACCTGTCCCTTCTTTCGGGTTGAGTTGCCGCTTTAATCTCTAGGTTATGATCTTGCCTCGCGGATTCTTCCTCCCCAGCTTTCTTTATCTGTTTCTTCATTTTAGCTTCTTCTGATCTTTCATCATTGCGAGCAAAAGCTTCATTAATCTTGCTCTCAAGCATCGTCACTAACACACGATCTTTCTTATGCTTCGAAATGATCTTCTGAGCACGCTGACTGTTTTCACGGATCGACTCAGTAAGCTCAGGGTATGCACCTTTAGTCGAAGGATCCGACACAAGGTCAAAAGTAATAAGCTTAAAATCTTCGTTAACGATCTTGCCTTCACGGCCTTCGGAGACGCTACCAACGCCACGGCTGGAGATGCCGATCTTCACACCGTCATTGATCAGAGCCTCAACGATTTTGCCATTAGGAGTAGAAAGAATCTCACACTCACCAATAACATCGCCACTCTTATCCACAGAAAGACCCGTGATGAGGTGAGACGCTTGAGAAAGGTGAATAGCATCGTTAGCCGGGTGATCGAGAGCACCGACCAAAGAACGATCATTGATCTTCTCTTGAATCTTTTGCACTTGGCTTTCAAGAATTTTTCTAGGGTAGATACGACCATTGTTGTTTTGCTCATCGCACTTTTGGAATCGTCCCTTAAGCTTCAGTCTTCGTTGACCACCTTCGGTAGTCTCATTGATGACTTGAAGTTTATCTAAAATGGTGTATTCTACGAGTAACATATGTTCTCCTATTTTTGTTTACGAGACCAATACTTCTTGCTCTTGAATTTAGCGGTCTTTTGCTTACCGTGACGAAGCATTGTTCTAACAGCATACTTCTTCACATTAGAAAAGGGAGTAGAAGACGAGAAGCCTTTAGCACTACGCCCAGAGACTATCTGCTCTGGGTCTTTACCCCACTTTTGTTTTGTAATAACATAGAGACGATCAGCATCCTTTGTTGAAAAGATCTGACCTACGTAACCTGTTTTGAGAGCGGTAGTGATCGAGTCGTAAACTCTAACTCTAGATTTAGAAGCTCTTCTCTTGGTGCCATCACCTTTGAGCATCTTATTTCTTCCTTCGGTGGACCCACGGCCCATTTCCTGTAAAAGCTTTACGATGTTCATCCTTTCCTCTTCTTTTTAGCTGGCCGTCTTATCATTGCCATCTTCTTAGCACCGGGTCCACCAATCATTCCTGAAAAAGTAGCCTCTTCAAGAACTTCACGAGCCTCAACAATCAGTGATTTAAGTCTTTCAACGATAGAGACAAGTTTATCTTCAGCGGCTTTAGCTTCGTTCAAGTATTGAACAGGCTTTTCCTTATAAGTAGCCGTAGTTCCTTCATTAAGATGATCAGAAAAGTTTAAGATATTATCTACAAACGAATCAGGAACCTTAACAGCTTTTAAGCCATCATCAACTATTGGATCTGCACCGACAGGCACAATCTCCTTTGCAGGAGATGTATCCGCGAGTATACCTTCAGTGAGGGCTAAGAGGTCTTTAGTATTGACACTCATTTGCCTTACTCGTCTTCGTCTTCGTCCTCGTCCGACTCGTAAAGCTCTTCGTCGTAGTCCTCATCCTCATACTCTTCGACCAGAGATTGAGCTTCGTTAAGGACGGCAGAAATGTAATCGACACACTCCTGCATATTCTCCTCAGGGATAGGCTCATCTAACTCCGACTCACAGAGCGGGCAAGCATGGACTTCTTCTTCAAACTGCTCCTCAACCACGAACTCAGACTCGTTAAGGTTAGTGGCTTCTACAGCTTTGTTAGCTTGAAGAATGTTCTGAACATATTGGTCATCGACATTGATGTATCGCATAATGGTACCTTTTGTATAATTATCTAGGTTATTTCTAAAATATAAAATATTAAAATTCATCAGTAGGCAGTTGATCGCTATCAGAAACTACGTCAACAGGATCCTTAGGCAGTTTATCTCTATCCTCAATCGTAATAATTGTCTTCTCATCATCTGGAAGTACGATGGAATCTTGCTTACCAAGCCCTTTGATTACATAATCAAACTTTAAATTATTTCTTAAGCCGTTCTTAATATCCTCAAATATACCTTGAGGAGCGGTATAGGAAAGCTCTGCAAACTTGCTAAACGGCATTCTCCTGAAAACATCAAACCATGTAAGAGTATTAGAATCTGAGCTACTGGCTATAAAATCTAATACTTCGGTCATCAAGTATGCAACACCAAAAGACGACACAGCATCTATGCTGGAAGTGTATTTAGTTCCGTCATAGAGGGTGTTAGCGTAGTCTGCTGGATTGTATTTGTATCCGATAGAATGGACGTTTTCTTTTTCCACTAAGCCTATCCTAGTAGAGCCATCCTCATTGTAGAGATTATATCTTCTGAGATCTTTAGGTTGAGAACCGTCAATAGCGTTACTCATACTAGGCTTGAAATTTAGAGATCTAACCAACTTGCTTTCCTTATAATTGATTAGAGTAGATTGAACATTTAATGGATTGAACTTAGAGCCAGCAGCAGGGACAATCACAATTGCAAATGGAATATTTTTAACAAAGTTAAAGTTTATTGAGGATAGCGAATCTTTAAATCCATACGTTGTAAAATCTTGCTGTTCAAGAGTAAAAGAAGAAGTATCTAGAATGTAGCGATATAATGGATCGTCATAACCTATACGATACGTAGCCAGCGACAAAGCGTTATTGTTTACGTGCCTTGCAATTTGATCTTCATTTGTTATCCTAGAGTAAGTGGCTTTATAGCTCTCTATAAATGGATCGTCTGTATACGTGCTAGAGACAGAATCTAGATTGATACCAAAATACATAGGCTCGAAGCTGCTTGCCCCAGCATCACCAGATACAAACTCGTGTTGATTACTAAGCGAGCTTGCTATAATTGTACTTTGTAAACTCTTACCATTTAAACTCAAAACCTTAGCTTTCTTAAAGTCTGGGAGATAGTAAGACTTACCAGCTAAAGTATCTGTAGTTAGCGGGATCTCTCCACTCGTAGAAGATACGGAGATGTAGTATCCTCCTCCGTCTCCAATATTTAAGTGATCTGGACTACCTACACTTTCAGGGGTCGTTGCTGCGACGGCACCAACAGTACTCAGGGGAAGACCCTCATTAGGAAGATCAACCTTCTGAACTGACCCATCTTCCATAGCTATATTAAAAGTTATGCCTAAGTCTTCATTTAATGACCTAACTCTACCCCCTTGGCTTTCTTTAAATTCACTACCTTTACTTCCACCTATTTTCTGACCATTGCTTACAATATAATCAATGCTGTATCTAGACGCATACTCAGAGTTCTTAGCATCTCCCAATAAAGTAAAGTTTTGTTGTAACTGACTCTTCGCAGTGTTGATATAGAACAGATGATCTACCTTATCTAAGGTGCCTGTAAGGATGTGCTTCCTTATCATTTGTAAGAAGTTACGGTAACCTACAACTTCACCACCAGGGTATCTTAATATCTTGAACGCAGTAAGAAGTTCGTCGCTTAAACTTGCTTCAATCTTCTCATCTGTTAGGTTAGCAAGATCTCTTTCACTCCAAGTTAGATTGGTGTTTGCTACATACATAGCTCTGGATACACTAGCATCAACTTGAGACTTAAGAACACCAACATACTTCTGATTAGAAGTTAATCTAACCTTAGTGTCTGGTTCAACCTCAAAGAAATTTAAGTTAGAATCATATACTTTTCTAGGAGTTTTAAGCTGGGATAATTCTGGTAAATCTTCTTTTATTAATTTGTCATTTACATCAATGACCTTAGCATTTTTTTCTTGTATGTTGAGCAACTCCGTGGGCGAAGCCTTAATAGAGAAGCTAGGGCTGGGGATAGTTAGCCCATTAGTGGGAACGGGTTGAATTCTTCCCGGCACCTGAGGTTCTAAACTAGGTATTTGTGGGACAGGGTCGGAAGTACAGAAAGCTACTATGTCTCCTGTAATTGTTGCTGCTGAAGGACAAGTTGACCGACAAAGCTCAAGATTGGGTGGAGGTCTACAATCCCCATATTCAACTTTTTCTGAGGGATTTAAAATATCTGGCTTAATAAATCCAGAACCATTTTGGTTCGGAACAGCAGGAAAGAAGGATCCTTCTTTAGATGGGCCTACAGGTGGAGGATTCCCTGTAAAGCAAGGCTCACATTTTCTGGATTTAACACCAAAAAACGAACCTGCTCTAGCAGTGCCTGGAGGGCAATATATTTTTTCTGTGACACATCTAAATCCAGGTCGCCCACCGACAGAAGTACTACCGCCTCCTCCCCCTCCTCCTGGGGGGTCAGAAGGAAAACACGGATAAATGGCATCATCTATACAAAAACTATCTTGAGAGACAGTACCCCCGGCTCCTATAATATTGCTGGATCTGCAATCACTATCTCTGTACTTGCAAATAAAATCTGGCTCACTATCTACACAAGGCAAACATGTTCTTTTTAGGTATTGAATTTGAGGTCCAAGAGGATTATCAGAACGAGTTCCCGGTGGGCACATGACAGATTGTTCTACGCACTTATACCTAGACCTTTCTATCGGTGTGCAAGAAAATTGAAGATTTGAACACTGAGGCTCACATTCTGATTTAGAAAAAAACTTACATTCTGGATAACCAGCAGGACTTGATATCGTAGAGATTAAGGGATTTCCATTAGAGTCTACGCAAGGCTGACATTGTTTTACAATTTCTTTTATTCCTGGTATAAAATTAGGAGGGCAAGGAATGGTTTGTATTTCTACACATTTCCATAACTGCTCACCTGTGGGAACTACAGGCTTCACGAGAGGCAACCTTCCAGGTGGAATACCTGGAGTAGGATCGTTGTTATTCCCAATAGGATCTAGAGGATCTCCGGTAGGTTTAAGTCCTGGTTTATAGAACTTACCACAGTTCTCAAACAAACTACCGAAGTCACTCATCAGATTAAGGTAATAGTAGGAGTGTTATTACCAGCCATTGAATTAACTCTAGGAGATTGTTGCGACATAGAATTATTATGCCCAATAATTTCATACTCCACAGTTGGGTATAAGATAGGAGTTATATTTTTAAAGTAACTAAACTGTGTCTGACTGTTTGACGGTGCTCCTGAATTAACCTGTGCTAAGAACACATCCCCTTGCTCGTCATCACCAGGACCTATACCAGACTCGCCTCGGTTAATTCTACCTTGTCTACCATACTGTTGGAATACACCTGGAGTTGGGATCGGGATTTCAGGAAGTGCAAACCCTGCATACCTTCTAGCATCGTTCCGGTATGTCCAAGGGAAAGCTCCTGCGTTAGTCATGTTTCCGTAATTACCAGGATTAATAGCGTCGTCAGCAACCCAGGCAACATTGATAACAAAGTAGTCCCTCGTCTTATTAACCCAAATGTTAGACGCGCCGCCAGCGCGACCCGTAGGACCCTTACCGACATCATTACCTGTTGATAAAGGAACGCAGTTAAGAAGTTTAGCGTTTACTGAATAGTCTACCATCCACGGGACATTCTGTCTGTTTATTCTTATAAGTTTTTTAACATAATGAATAACTACATTTTGCCGTTGGTGTGAGCCTCCTCGGAAGTGATCCATTTGAGTATGGGCATCGACAGCGACTTCTTTGACTCCAAAGCTGTGCAAACTAGGACTAAACTCGGAGAGCGATCTCCATGCATTTTCCATCTGAAGAGGAGTAGGGTATGTGGCCATGGCAACGCCCTCAGCATAAGGAGGAAGGAAGTATTTTTCAGCATTCGTAGACTCTACCGCTAAAGGCCAACATACGTTAATGTGGTCTCCGGGTCGAGTTTGTGAGTAATCTCCCTTCTCAAGAGCCCAATCAGCAGCATCCCAAGATGGGTTGAAAGCTATCGACCCCGGCATATAATTAAAAAAGTTTTCGGCGGTATCAGCTAATTCACTCCAAGTCTGTGTGCCTAACACGCTTTGAGAAGCTTGCCTGATTAGTGCTCCCTCAGGGCCATAACGAAGTCCACCACACACTTGTCCAACACCTACAATTCTAGATGGAGCAGCAGGAGGGATGGGACCGATGTTATCAATCCTGCTCTTAAGATCCCCGTAGACTTCTTTTCTAACCTTTTCCAGGTGAGCCTCAGTGACAACAGGGTTGGCAATAGAAATTTGTGGAGTCGCTGCCGCAATACCAGCACGCTCATTGTAAGCCAACTCAGTAGTCCTAAAGAAAGGACGAATGTCAATGATGTCTTCATCCTGCAAGATATCAACCACACCACCCGCATTGGTAACTCTAACATATGCGACTGGCAGGATAGACTGACCTATGAGGGCAATCGAGTCGCTCTCTAAGCTCTCGGAAAGAACAGGTGCTAAGTTAAGAAGATCGTCTGGGGAAGGGAAAGAGCCTTTGATAGACCCAACTGTCGAAGATTCAAATCCAGTATACTCCCCATTTTCATCTCCAGGGTGAGCGAGCATGAGAGGTATGCCGTCCACATTGCCACTGATACGCATTAAGGTAGCTTCATCGTTGGGAGCATCACCCCCAGATAACTTTCTAGAGACCCCAACACCCGCACCTTTAAGAACACCTAGGGTGGGTACATTGATTTTTTCGTAACCACCATTACCGTCAGGAGAAGCAATAGTCGTTTCGTTTTGATCAATGGCTTTGGAGTAGATAAAAACAAGATCAATTCTTTGATTGGCAGTTAACAGTTGCTTCTCATTATTTTCATCAATATAGTAAAACTCTTCTTCATTAAAGTCTGGGACAGTAACTGATAACTCCCCGGACACATCTACAATAGATGTTCTAATAGCACCACGCCATCTCTTGATGAAATCCGACTCCAATCTGTTAGATTGGGATGCGTCAGGATTAACTCCTGGGGTGTAAACATTTCTAATATATTGTAATGTTTGTTCATTAACCCCAGGAACAACATTATCTAAGTAAAGTTTACCGATGAAGTTTGGAAGGAGAGGCTCCGCGACTTGATTGAATCCGGTCTCTGCTCTTTTTGTAATGTAATCAGAAATAGATGTTGCGTTCAAGACTCCTTCTGCCACACCATCCTCGTCAGGAATAGGGTAAGTAAAAGTTCTCTCGGCCAGACCATTCATATTCAGAGCATCACCAGCAAGACCTTGTTGAAATGTGTTCAAAGCTGCGGAAACAGTTGCCCCATTCATTGTATCGACAACGTGCTGATTTGTATCTGCAACATCACCGTTTGGCTCTACGGTATTTGAGTATCCTAAAACTTGAATAACCTTTTGAAGAGGTGTAATACTATAAGCATCGTTGACTCTGGCTGTGTAACGTCCAGCATTAACTCTAACCTTCCTATCTCTTCCCGTCACGAATGGCTTAAGCTCTTTGAACCCCGATCTATCAATAGAGATGTTCTTACCACTCTCACCAAGAAGACCATCAACTTGATCCTTTAAGAAGTTGTTACTTTCCTCTAATTGCTTAATTGGAATATTATCAACTTCGTAATAATAAGGATCATTAGCCTTGAAGTGACGAACAGGGCTGATGTAATTGTAGTCAGAATCGTAATAAACTATTTCGCTTGCCATTAGTTATTCTTCTCCAAATCAAAGTTATTTACAGAAGCTAACCCCAGGGTTGAACCAGTATCAGTTTGACTATACGAATCGCCACCTATTGGGTGCTCTCTGTATGGGTAGTATATACTCACAACCTTTGCCAACTTGGATTTACCTACGCTATTGTGTTTAGCGTTAGCAAATAAGTTAGCAGCCGACTCGTCTAAGACAGCCTTAATAGTGTAAGGATTGTAAACCATATCTGATGCATAATAATAGCCCGATGGGACAATGGGACCACTTCCATTTTCTTGATCCGTATGCTTCAGTATCGAGAAGTGTTCAGCACTCGCATTAAACAAATTACTGTTGGCAGCGATAACATTTGCCGATGGTTGATATCCTTGAGAGTATAATTGAGGAATATACCCACTCAGATCTTGACTGCTCGGCATTAAGTAATTCGCTACAGGATCCGTTGAGAAGAAAAGTCTAAACGGACCGATATTCTCATGGACACTAGTACCGATGGTTGCCGAGAGTTGTGGAGATGGACCGTAGTAATCTAGAACAGATATTGCCGAAGTATCAGGCGTATTTGGGAGAGCCTGGGCGACGCCCCAATCACCAGACGGCCCGTAGTATCCAGCATCCCGAGGGTGAAGACCGCTCACAGAAACATAGTTTGCGTGAAGCATCGAATCGTCCGCAATATTCCACATGAACAATCTACTACAGTTAGGGATATCACCACTAAGATCATAAACAAGACCAGAAGTGTTATGCCATCCTGCTGGGAAGTGGACGTTTGTTACCTTAACCTTACTCCCTTCTAAGGCTCTAAGACACATACCTCCCGTAGAGATTTCGTCAATATCCGTTGCAGTAGATCCAGCAGTTAAGCCTTTGAGATAGTAATTCTCCTTACCTGGGATAGCGGACCCTGCGGAGTCTGTGAAACTATTTTGAGTAAAGTAAGAGTTACCTGTTCTACTTAAATCTGTGCCGTTAGTTGTGCTAGTAATAGCAGTATCATCAATGTAAGCATTAGGATAGAATTGTATATACCCAGCACTAACATTATTCCTGTAAGTTGCATCAAGACTCTTCCCATCACCATCTAGAAGATAATCAAAGTCCGCACTGGCAATTAACCCTGTACCATGAGCACCCCCTCCATATCGAAGATAGTAATTTCCAAGATCCTGCATAACAATCTCAGAACCACCCTTAGAAACAAGACATGATCGTGTGGAGTGTAATTCCACAGTTGTATGATTGTGAGGATTACTCAGATCATAGGTATCAACTAACAACTCACCATCGTTATTTCTGTGCGGAACAAACTCCATCTTAGAGTTATTGTCTGTAAGCACATCAACACCTAAAGAACCAATAACTGTTGGTCCTTGGAAGGACACGGTTGAGTTATTATTGCAGAAAACACCCGCATGATGGATGTGGTTCTCTCTACCCGTAGGACCCGCTAAGATATTTGCAAACTTATGGGAACCCCTCATGACGACAGACGAGTTCTTATCAACTTTAACTATACTACCATATACAGGTCTATCGGTGCCTAAAATAGTACTGATATCAGACCTTCTATTCCCAACAAAGTGGACAAGCTCTACGTCAGAGTTTCTAGATACATCAACAGAAGGAAGTAAGTTGTTAAGAGTCGCAGTAGTAGCTAGAGGGTTAGTAACACCAAATGCATTTGAGGTATAGAACTGGCTAAACACAGAAGGGACAGAACTAGCCGCTCCAGCGGTGATAATAGAATTATCAGCCTTTAAGTGCACACCGTTATCCACTAAGGTAACCTGATCAAACCTGTATTGGTTTGTAGTTCCGTAAGTGTAAAGGTCATAAGGCTCCTTACCATAGACAAATGTAGAGTTGTTAAGAAGAAGAGCTTCCGCTTGATTGTCTGTGCATTTCAGACAGTCAGTCTCGATCTTAGAATCAGAAGAATCTATACCTCTGTAGTTACCGTAAAGAAGAACTCTGCCCTTATTATCAAACTTACTTTGCTCCAGCTTGATACCAGCCTCCGTGTTCAACTCCATGAAAAGCTGCATAGCGTCAAGGAATCTAGGGGTCGAGCTTCCGTCTAACTCTGTCCTTCCACCAGTAATGTGCGAGTTGATAGCGTGTAAACCAATGTCGTTTCTAGAGAGACAGAACAAAGCCTCTACCGAAGGAGAAGGAATACTTCCAGTGTAGCTGTCATACACAGAACCAGAAGCCTCCGTAGACTTATCAATATCTCTTTGGAACGTGGAGCTTACATTAATTGTAGAGTTTAAAGCATAAATACCCGCACCATAAGAATCTTGAGACTTGTAGTTAATTCTCTTATCAGAGAAAGGAATACCCGTTCTGACGGAGTTAACTAATTCGTAATTTCTATATGCGACAAAGCCTCTCAGTAATACGACATTAGAGTTGTCGGCATACAGGCCAGCTTTGTTCGCTCTAGAAACAGAACATCTTTCTAAAAAGACATCCGAATTTAAAATCTCTATACCATTATCTCTAGTATGTTGAGCATCGACTGTGAAGTTTCTAATGTAGATCGGACCATTACAGTTTTGAACCTTTATATTCGTAAGGTGATTTGCGTAAGCGAACGCGGCTGCGCCGTCTGTAAAGGTGCCATCGTTATCAATACCCCACTTAACCTCAGTGTTAGTTAAGTAGTTTAAAGTACTGACATCGTAGGTGTCCATCTCAGTCGTTCTACGAGCAGCAGGAGCATCGAAAGCTTCAAACTTAAACGAACTTGTGTCTTGAATCGTGCCCGTGTTTTCCCAGGGTTGTATAGTGCTGCTTAACGCAGCAGTCATTCTATTGTTTTTAGAACTTACTCTTCTACTAAATACATACTTACCCACTGTCCCATACCTAGCGTCATCATAGCGATTAGCCGAGGAAGCTGCGTAGACACCACTGGTGTAGGTCTTAGAGCTATACATATCGAAGGGAAGGGAGGGTGCGCTTGTATTAGTAGCGATCTGAGTGAGCGTGTCACCCGCTGGCACGACCGCAGACGCGATATCATAATCAGTGTAATCAGTATTAAACTCTTGGACCGCAAAAGCATCACCGCCGCTTAAAGCTATACCACCACCGAACGAGCAATTTCTATTAACAATCTCTAACGATCCTCTAGGTCCAAAGACTTTAGAGGGTATCTCTAAAGAACCCAGGTCTCCGAAGGATACAACCTCAACCAGAATTGGGTAGTTGATAACATCGGGAAGAGCTTCCATGCACGAGCTTAATGTAGCAAAGTAAGACGGGAAACAACCTTCATCCGCACCAGCAGATACTATGAAGGTCATACCTGTAATGGCTGACGTAGGGGCACCCAACCTCTCCCATAGAAGGTGAGTTCTCTCATCTAAATCATGAAGGGGTAAGTTATCCTGTTCCCAATTATAGAAAGAGCTAGCATCATACTTAGTAACTTTGTCGGTCCAGCAAACTCTAAGATCGCTGCTACCGCCAGAAACATAAACATCACTTGGGTTTAACATATTATCCGAAAGTTATTGTCCATCTAAAAACCAGACCGAACTGGTTTGTTTTTCTAATGTCACTGAAGTATCTGTAAGCAGCCATGACAGAGGTTTCATTGATTCTGTTCCCTGTGGGGTTTTTAACGAACAAAGCAATCTCGTTTAAAGCAACCTCAGTATTTTCAGGAGGTCTAGAAATGTTGTTACAAGAATCTTCATCAATAAAAATTGTATACCTTACCGACCTATCATCAATTCTAGTTACTTTGGTGTAAGGAATTTTAGCGAAGACAGCGTCTGGACTTGAGTTATTCTTGTATTGTTTAGCAGTAAATGCATTAATATTACTGTCTCCAGTTCCTAAATATTCATCAATAGAACTCAAAGGACCAGATAACTCAAAGGTAGAACTAACCTGCGCTCCACTGTTACCACTAACTCCAATCTGGAAACGATCAATCTGGAAATCTGTGATGCTGTCCGCAGCAGCTAAAGCATACAGGTAGCTCATCGACCATCCAAAGCCAGAAGTGATCACGTTATCTTCGTCATACACAAGCTCTTCCTGCCCATCCATAACTTTATGAATCGTCAGGTGGCCTTTCATATTAATTTGATCTACGAAATTATACATCTTACAGGAAATTAAACTTTAGTGTGAATGTCGGTCCATCATTTGTTAAGAATGAATCATTATAAGCAGACTCAAGACCTGGAGTAGATCCATTGTCTTCATGATCTAATAAATTATCCCAAAAGGTTACCTTTGAGACCAACTTATAGATACTGTTATTATTTAGAGCATCCCAAGAATAAGGTGGACTTATCCCTGAGGCAAGCATAGTACGCATATCAAGGCAATATACGCCAATATGGTTCACGCCACCATACATGGCTAAGGTCACGGCATCACCTCTCTGAGGGACGACTGCCAGCCCTACAGAGCCTAGAGTTGCGTTAAAGTTCACAGAGCTATAGATGACAGGTCCCCCAGATAACTCTGCTCCTTGTGTGGCTCCTAAGGTAGAATCTAGGCCACTAACCTGACTGATCTTAACGTAGCCGTTTTTATCAACAAGACCATACTGATTGTACATACCACTAAGAACACCGGAAGCTAACGTCTCACCCTTTGAGTCTGTTATAAAGTATTCCTTTCCTGCTGATGATGGGGGAGAAAATCCCCCTAGAATATTCCAGGCGTTACTAAGAGAAGAATCTATCCATGTATTAGGGTAGTGCCCTAAATCAGGTGCAATCTCTGCAAAGGCTGATGCAGTAGTAGTTCGTGTAGGTCCCATCTCCAGACGAGTATGGTTAGGTGCTGGGGATTGAGGGACCGAGTTGTATGTCGCAGAGAACTCTGCGTGTGCCCCACTAGGATGATAGGAGCTAACATAGGGAGCAGAATTTACATAGTTGATAGCTATGACCGAATCATTGTTGTATCCCTCAATCTGCCCTGTATCACTTACAGAGTGAGCATGGAAGTTATAACCTTCAGCATCCTTTCCAAATGTCACCGCATGGAAAGTATAGTTAGACGTATCAAGAATAGAGCTAGCAGAGGATATTCCGCTCAACTCAGGGTTAACCGTTAAGATGTTAGCTAGTATCTCTCCGAATCCTTCTAAAAACATTATACGTCTATTGTTACACCATCTAAGGTATTGGAAATTAAAGTTGGAGCAAACCAATCCAACTTGTATCTGTAGGTTAGTCTAGAACCACCATCTGTACCCATTATAGCCGAGGTTAAAGACTCGTCACGAGAGGCGTCACTCCTTGTTAATTTGTTGTAATACAAGAAGATATCTACTAAGTCCTGCTTAGACAATTCGGTTCGTACCTCAGCATCCTTATAGTTTTGATTTTTAAACTGAACTAATGGATAAGTTTTTGTACCCACAACATACCTCTCAGTCATTCTCTTCAATGTGAGGTTTTGCATAGCAACTTTATCAAAGACTAAGAAGCTATCAGTATTTCTAGGGCTTGGAACTAAGAACAATTCTACAACGTATTCTTGGTTTGTCCTGTGCAGATCTCCTATGTTTACCTTGTAATCAGTTGGCTCTATAAACTTAAGATTGTTTGTGTTGAATCTTATGTTAAAGTTTAGGAAGTCGTCTTCGGAGTATTTAGTGACAGGTAAAGGAACCTCCCCCGCAACAACATCTAAACATTGGAAATTATTAGTAAGGTTTTTAACTACAGAAGGATAGTTAAATATATGAGAGTACTTTTGTAGAGTATCAGATCTAGTAGGTAAGGCGGCATGTTGGATCCATTTCCCGTCTGGAGTGTAGGACCACATCTTACTGTCTTCGGGCTTAGTGTGGATCCAAACACCTACAGACCTTCCTCCTAATTTACGACCTGTCTTATCTCCAATAAGAGCATTTAAGTTTAACTCGTACTCACAATTAGGAAGTAAGAAGTTGGTATTTAATGGGTATTCAGATCCTACATCCCATTTAGAAATATCCATCCTAACTCTAGGGATGTTTTTTCTATTACCTTTAACCATGATAAAGGTTCTGTTATACATGTAGGGATCATCCTCTGGCTTTTTAGTATCTCTAGAAATCTTAAATACAGAGAAAGAACTATCGTCTGGATCATCTACATCATTTGCGCTAGTATGTATAAGCTCAACCCCCTTAACTAGAGAGGAGAATACAAGTTCAGCATACTCTAGATACATGTCGTCAGGGCCGCTTGCAACATACGAGGAAGCGGTGGTAAAAGGTACAATCCCTGGCTTTAATTCTTTGACACTATTAAGTGAACTTGTTACAATACTGCTTATCAGATTATTCTCAAAAAGAAGGTCGAAGTCGTGGTTGTATAATAAAGGTCCAAATGCATGGGATACAATGTTAGGACCATCTAAAGTTATATGTTTTGGAGACAATTGGTGTTGCTGATAATCTTCTACGTAGATCCTGTGTAACTTCTGAAGGTCTCTACCAAACTCAAAGTTATAGTAATCATCAGCAGTCTGGGGGAACGTGTATCCAGAAACATTTAAATTCTTGTAGGAGTTAGCGCCCCCAACCCAAGTCCACTCAGGTAATAAATTAAGCTGATCTCTTAAATCCAATAACTGCAAAAGAAGTTCTAGAGTTAGAGTGGTGCCTTCAATCCTCTTAATCTCACGCTCGATATTAGTAGGACCGTGATCGTGATAGTATTGAGCTAAATGATCTCGTTCCATTATCCTGTGCATCGCTGCGTAAACCTCAGGTAACTTACCTCTATCATTAAAGACACTAGAGAGGTAGAAAGCCTTACCCCGTGCAGGCATAGTGTCACTTACCGCATAGTTATTATAAGAGTTTTTAGAGTCTAAATCCTCACACTGATCCCATACGTCTGGAAGATTGACATGGCTGCTTACTGGAACATAGGTTCCTTTTGTCGGAATATAACCTAAAGGTAGCCCACTTAAGCTATCATCGTTCTCAAACGGAACGGGCATGTTGAATCCAGTTCTATCGTAGTACCCGTTGAAAGGCATAACGTTTTGATAGTTTCTTCTTCTAACCGATCTTCTAGGTATGTTATCCAAGTAAGTAGCTCCCGACAATCTGGGAGCTACGTTTGTCTTTGTATCGTCTCTGGTTAGGATGGCTCCGCCTGTGTTAACATCTCTCTTGTATGAGTTTATGTTTAACCCAGACATGAAATAATTATCATTTGCAGCAACTTCAGACTCAACGAAGTTGAACATTATCAACGGCAAGTAGTAAGGATCGTCTGCCGGAAGCACTCCATCTGTATCAGATATCTGAAGAGAAATTAAAGGTATAGAGTGAGCAGGTGCGAACTTCCGAGTCATTTGAGAGGCTATCTCTATTGCATTTCCCGTGTCGGGAGTTATTAATCCTTGTCTAGTGAAGTCGTATGCACTAGCGTTGACGGCTAGCTTGAAGTGCGAAGACTTGCCAGACCACATGGAGAGATAATCAACCTTCTTACTGTTTGATTGTGTTATCATCTCATCGAAGTTAGAGGGTTCATTATACCCAGACGTAAACAATAACCATGAGCCATCTCTAGGTTCATCGTTGGAGTCTAGACCATGCTCTGTCATATACCCACTTACATCAACCGCAAACTTATCACGAACTCCGAAACAGACGAGCCTGTCTGCAATGAAGTCGATCATCTTCTTATTGAGTTCCACATTAACGTAGTAAGGATACTCTTCAAACGGAGGAAGCTCGTGAATCTCTCCTCTATACTCAAACCCGTCTTCTATGTTTGGGATGTTGAAACTACCAGAGAATTGCTGATAGGTTTCGTATATAATTCTATCTGTAGCTCGACGCAAGTTGTCTTCCATACTAGAGGCAGAGTAGCCTTTAACATTCATTGACAATGCTAGAGCAGGAGTCCATGTTGTAAAGTCCTCAAAGTATTTCGATTCTGTGGCAAGAGCATAGAAAATTAAATAAGGAACATAAGACTCCCACAGTTCAACGATGCTGGATTGAATAGGGAATCGGTCTTTAGGGAATATTGTATTTACAGCAAATTGAATAGATTTCTTTGTGCCGACAGCCTTGTAGATCTGAACAGCATTTCTAAGCTGTAATCTCCACCTCATTGGGTCTGTGCCAAATAAATCCCATCCGATTAGTTTAGCCAATAATGGAAGATACTCATCCGGGCAGTCCTCTAAGTCATAGATTGTTGTTAGTTGCTCAGACAGGTCATCAATATCGTAAGCCAGGAAAGACAATGCTTTCAAGAATCTCGCAAAGGGACCGTCCTCAATCTTTCTGGTAGTTGTTATTGAACTATCCAAGAAGGTGTCAAACTTATCTCTCACTCTAAAGTCTGAGTTATCAGAGAATAAAGGAGAATAGATAACATCAATCCACGTTTTAAGTTTGTCTAATTGCTGAATCCCACTTAAGTCTGATCTTGCTCCACTCGCAAAATATGCAGAAGGATAATATTGAGTTAACCCGTCTCTCCATATATACTCCATGAGACCCTTAATACCATCAGCGGTGGTTACATCTTCACCCTTGTAAAGCTTGTTAACCATAAGGTCAGACACATAGCTAGAAGGATCGTAAGTATTACCGCTTGTATTTAAGAAATACAACCAGGACAAGTTATTGATTAAATAATTGTGACTGTTTGAAGTATCCGTGGCACTAAATCCACTAGGGTTATTTAAGTTTATAGCTGGTAAGAGATTTTCATCCACGTAACTGCTAAAGCTTTCCACCGTCTCATAATCACTAAAACTCTTACCGAGTGGGTAAAGAATATTGTCTTCAAACTCTTGAGTTGTTATGTCCGTTATTTTATTTTGCTTAATAAAGAAAGGAGCAATACCAGAAATATTGTCCATATTTTCTGAGGCTGTGTCGTCAATAGCACTAACATAGATAACACTAGAGAAGTTGTCAGCTAAGTTAATGTTGGAGTTTATGATTACATCGACAAGATCATCCCCTTTAGGAGTGTGATCAATATCGTCCTCATACATATATCCAGGTACGATATATTTGAAGGCATCAAAGTAATTATACTTGTGATAATTTCTATTACGTAAGTAGCTCTTTCCAGACATCACACAAAGGAGACAGTTATGTTAAGGTTGTTGAGTTGAATGACTTCGTTAAACCCAACAGATATAGGAGATTCAACATTATCCACACGCGCATAACGTATGTTTGTTTCATTATCTAATATGTATCTAATAAGATCTTGAGGAACAAAAGGCTCACCAAAGTCCGTATTATCCACATTGAAGTATTTCTGAGTCAACTCTCTGGCAGATTGAATAATTTGATTCTGCCCGGACTTAAAGTTAGAGTCGAGGGTAAGGACTAAGAACAAGTCCATAGTCCTAATCAAGCCATCAACGACCACTACCTCATCCGTTAACATCTTCTTAGGAGTGATTGACTCCAGAAGTTGTTTCTTGTATTCCTGAGTAGCTCTTCTAAGCTGTGTATTAGAAGCTTTCTCAAGAACAAAGAGATCAATAATATTAGCCGAAGAGTAAGCTCTCCTTACAACAGCAGCAGCCTTTCCAGTTGATCCATAGTTAGACGCGAACCTATTAGCATGTCCCTTATAATCTTCTAGAGTAACCAATCTGTCCTGACTACGGAAGAAGAGAGGACCGTATCGTTTAGCACTCTCAACAGTTTCAGCGTTCCTTCCGCCTGTTCCTATGCTTGTGTTTTCTAAGGTGCCCTGTATTGGAGAAGTGCCTCCTCCTATGAAATTAGCAGTTACATCAATAGGTGCGTTGATAAAGCTATTTGCAATATTGCCTCTTTCTCCACCCCCGATACGGTATAGCACTCTGTAAGCGTCTCCGATCGCTGGGGATCGTCCGACACTGTTATCGCCGAACAATAAAGATGCTCTGAAGTTCTCATCAGTTGTCACTTGGAAGACCTTGTCAGTGCCTCCAGAAGCAAAGTAAATATTATCCTCTTCTGTGTAGCTTCCCTCTGTCTCTAAAGATCCTGCAATATACACTTGGGCACTTTTTTCAATATAAGGAGCCTGGGCTAAAGAGATCTCTTGAACTCTATCCGCAGATCTAAATGTTCCGGTTTCCTGCACAAGAGCACCCTCCTGCAAGACTAAGCCAGAAGCCACATAAGCTCCCTCAAACGCATCTATCTCTACAGTAATATCAGCAGTGTCTTCACCTAAACCATCAATTAAACCATTGCTATTCATCCTATACAAAGTATAAGTCAGTGCACCCCCATCTTCAGGAGAGTTGATGGAGATAGACCTATTAGCTCCAGTAATAGTAATAGAAGATACAGTATCAGATAGACCCGGCAATTCTATCTGGGCATTAGCAGCAGCGGAGATAGGGCCTTTCATCCTCACACCGATAAGCTCTAACATTCGCTTAACGCTGTCCCTACTCCTAGCGGTGCTCAAGAAGTTTTCATTAGCGAGGTAGTCAGCTTTACTAGATTGAATGTGCCCAACCGCAGCCATTAGCTCAATCAACATAACACCGAAATCCGAAGACTCGAAGTTATTGTAGTCTAATGGGAAGGTTGCCTTCACATAATTTATGAGCGCCTCTCTATAACTGGCAAAGTCGCCAGCGGCAAAGTCTATAAGCTTGGCTTTGTTATCTAACTCAGTGGGTAGATACTTTAAGTAATCTGATTGAACTGTACCGGAAAAGGAAACCATTAGACTCTGACTCCAACTCTAAAGTAAGGTATTAGAGCATTATCATAACCACAATATAGGGAAATATCGAGACCCGTCTCTCCGTCTCTGAAGACTTGAATTTTACCTATAGAAACTTTCTTTAAGTATTTACGGATACTTGTCACTACATCATCTTTTATTGCTAAAAAAGTTCCTTCGTCTAAGGGCTCAAATAAGAAATTCCTAACATTACAACCGTAATCAGGGAGCATGAATCTCTCACCCCTTACTGTTCTAATAACATCACGAAGACCCGAGTTCACAAGTTTAGCATTGACTGATCTTGAAAAGTATCCACGTTCAGGATTCTTAGCTATAGGGTAAGACATCCCAATTAACTCAGCATCCTTAATATCAATGGTCTTAGCAATGATGGGGGCGGGAGCTTTTCTCCCAAAAACATCTACTTTATTTGAAACTGGCATTAGAATAATTTAACATACTTAAAGAAGTTTTTATTTGCATTGTAGTTCTGTAAGACTTCAGAACTAGATAATGGTTTAGAATAAAATTTCACACCTCCAATTTTTCCTTGGAAGGCACTTTTCTCTCCACCGTTAGCCGTTCCCATAAATCCGTTTGTGGCTCCGTCAGTATAGCCCCCACCAAGCACCCAAGGCGTAAAGAAAGTATCGAGATTAGGTCCTTCGCCTGCGGCATACTCAAAAGAGCTAGGCTGTTTAACAGAAGGTATACTAGGGGTTGTTCTAGCCTTACTGCCAAAAGTATCATAGTAGCCGGAAGTGACAAGCAGCTTAGAATCTAAGTATACGCTAATCTCGTCCGTCTCTGGTTTAAAGGTAATAGCTAAGTGACAGAACTTAGTTCCGCAATCAGAGAATGAAACAGTATCTATCACTGAAGTTACGGGAATCTTCAGCCCGTGCCAGTAAGTGTTATCTGCGTTACATGGCTCTTGATTAAGGAACCCGACACTGCTATTATCGTGAGACTGTGTGGGAGCAATCAAGAACATAGCATCAGAAGCAGGATTGTCTGCGTCTGTATTGCTCGCAGCAGCACTTGCTGTGAATCTTCTGTCTCTGGTAAAGCCCATTACCATACCACGCACAACACCGTTACCTTCATTTAGAGCTAACTCCTCAATATCAGGTTGTGCAGAAACCCCCTCAGCAATACCCATGTTCTCATTAGCAAGAATTAGTCTAAATAAACCACTAGCATCTGTCTTATTGTAAGAGGAATTGGTCGTCAGTCCTGAAGCCTGAATCCAAGCTTCAAAGGTAGCTCCTTTCTTAGAGTATAATAAGTCTTGGAACTCACTCTGCTCAGGCAGTCTAATGTAGGAGCTACTGTCTACTCCATTAAGGAACACAGTGCCTAATCCATTTCTAAATAACGAAGATGCGTCTCCTACAATTTTTGCATTGTAATCAGTTCCTTTTTCAGAACTGTTGAACAATCCAAACTTAGTGCTAGTGGAGTCAACCTCTTTTGCCGAGAGGATATTATACAAGGCAATCAGTTGATCTTCCACAATCGTCTCTGTGATAGAGATACGAGGAGCAGTTGAGGAGGGAGCTTCGTGATCAATAATTGCACCCTTGGATATGCCAGCAAGAAGCAAGTGATCAATCACAACCGGATCAATAGACTCTATCTTTTGAGTGTACTTAACCTCTAAGGGCAACACAACTCCCTTTACATCATCCTGTGTAATGATAAGTTTACGTTGCTCTGATACATCCATTAAGAAGTTAGAACCTTCCATGTAAGAGAAGTCATTTACTGGTATCTCACCGGGACCAAACACAGGGCCTGCTCCATAAATTGCTGGGATCTTTACGGCTAGTTCTATTTGCTTCTTTCTCTTGTTCTCCTTCTGAGTGAAGAATGCAGACTCGGACATAAGAGTTTGACGCATGTTATCAATCAGGACCTGAGCGTCTCCATTAGTTTCCATTTCTGAAATCTGAGATGACACATCGAACACCTTTCTATTCTTCTGACCTTGAATGTTTTGGAGAACTTCGTCAGCAGCGTAGAACTTTTGAATGCCTTTAGAGTTATCAATCTTAGTCGGATCAAGTATGTTGTTGAAATAAAATTTAATGTTTTCAGAACTTATACTCTCACCGCGACCACCTAAACTTGGATCAAAATCCAGCTTCCAATGTTTCTCTCTTTCTATAGCGTCTCGTCTAGTTGCCAACTCCACTAAGGCAGGGGAAAGACCTTCTGAACTGTCGTAGTACAAGCCATCGACAGATAGGATGAACTTGCCCTGTGTAGCCACCGGAGGGCCTGCCTGAAGCCTGAAAACACTCTCCACCTGCTCTGGGTCTGGGGGCAGTAGTTCGGGCTCCAGATCGGGGTTTAGCTCTCTCTCCGCTAAGACCTCATCAATAACCATCAAGGCTTGAACGGTCTTAGCTTGATACTCTTGAGCGACTCTCAGTTGTTCTTGAGCAAAAGCGTTCTCACCCTGGACAGCATTTTGATAAACTTCAGGGTTGGTAAGCTCTCTTCTAGCACTACCCTCACCACCAGCATTTCCTAAGAAGTCTTGTAACTGTCCGAAACAATCTTTAATTCTGTCTATCTGATCTAAAGTATTTTGATAGTTTCTCCATATCTGTCCCGCTGCATTTCCAAGAGAGTTCACTACACCCATGAATGCGCCAACAGACGCTAGGAATTCATTGCTGCTTAACTCAAGACCAAACTTACTAATGTTACTGAAGAAACCAAAGTTACCATTTCTATCTGGGAAAATAGAGATACCAAGATTAACCTTTATCCACCTAGCTATCTTGTTAATCACAGCATCTGTCTTACGTTGAGCTTCCTCCATAGACCATCTAAGTGGGAGAAGGACGTTGCTAGGAATTAACCTAGCTATGTCTGCGGTGATCTCAAAAAGACATTCGGGCACACCAAAAGCTAAACCAAGGTTAGTGATTGTAGAACCTTGATTAGCAGATTGTCTACTTAAAAATGAGTTTGCGTCAAAACTTGGCATGTCTAATTTCTATTTAGTTTGATTAGTCTGGAGCATCTCCATAACTATTAGGCTCTATTTGAATAGGTACTGGTTGAGAAGGAGGCGTAGGAGTTGGAGGAATTACAGCATTTGGAGTATATGGTACCGGGTTGGCAGGATTTGTTGGTGCTGCTGGATAAGATATCGCAGGAGGTGCTGCTCCCACGATACTGACTGCTCCTGCATTGACAGAGAAGGCTCCGCTTCTGAAGCTTGCAGAGCCACCGTCAACAGACATCCCTCCAGCACCCACAGACATAGATGCAGCACCCGTAGTAGCGGTAAGAGTTCCATTTATAACAGTATCACCATTCAAAGTAATATTAGGAGCAGTCATATTAATACCCGTGCTACCTTGAACGTTCACGTTACCCTCATTACTTTGTATAGAAATATCTCCTGTCTGCCCGTTGATCTGTATCTGAGCTTTAGGTGTAATAATGTTAATGTTCCTAGTTGCACTACCGTTAGCCACCGCACCTGGGGCACCTGTCCTTAGAATGATGTCTTTGTTCTTACTATGAATTCTGACGTTGCCTGCGGTTACACCACCTCCTCCTAAATCAGGTGTATTGGCGAGATTGCAGATGTTGATATCGTCTCCTGCCTGACCTACAGTCATGTTCAAAGAAGCGTTTGATTCTTGAAACTGCGGTCCGTCTGTGGACATTGTTATACTTCTAGAAGGGAACAGTCCATTAGGTTCACCTTGAACGGTAATACCGTCCAAGTGCTCGTTAACTATTTGACAGCCTTGTTCTCCAGCAGCAACATACCCTCCCGTCTCAGCGTCAAGAGATACGTGATTGATTCTACTTTCATTACTCAGGTCACTAATGGTAGAGATACCTTGACCGTCAGAGTTTTGAAGAGCCATCTTAACTGGCTTGTTATCTTTGTTGTAAGCTTTACCATCACCGCCCACTCTAATAGCTTCAAACTCTGGTATTCTTTCATCTGAACTTAGAGGAGCATCATCGACAATAGAGGCGACATAGTAATACTCTGGGCGATTATCCTGTGGGTTTAGATCCTCAAATAGTAATATTTCTTGATTGACCACGGGTGGGGCAAATATACCTCCTTGGTTGGGGTTATAGCTCGGCGAACAGTAAGCTACTCTCGCTGCCTTACCATCCACCTCAGCCCAAAAAGAACCGTCCTTGTTAGGCGATATCTCAGATGCAACTACTCCTTTCTTTACCTTAAACATAACTATAGTGTAGGTTTATTATCCTTATCATAGGTCGGTATTACACCGTTGTTATTAGATTTTGCTCTTTCAATCTGTTCACCTATCTCCTTATACTTCCTCCACTGTTTTTGCCATTTTCTCCTTCCTTTAGGATCATTGGACCTTTTCGCCAATTCGTAATACCTTCTTTTTTGTGTAGCAAAGAAAGCAATGATCTCAGTTTGTCTCTCTGGTGTCATAGCAGGAGGCGTCTCCACTTGGAACCCACGAATTGTAGAATAACTAACTTTGAATGTGGTAACTTCTTCCGAATCCATAGCTTTCTTTTTCTGAGCAATTTGTTGCCTCGTTTGCTTATTACCTTTAAGATCTGTAGGTGGAGCATTCTTAAATCTTAATCCTCCAGGGTTAGGAGTTATCGGTTTAGAAACTTCAGGAGCAGACTTAGGTGGATCTTCTTGTTCTGCAACATCGGCAGGAGCTTTCTGCTTAATTGATTCTTTCGTCCCTGTACTTACTTTTTGTCTCTCAGGATTAGTCTTAACAAGTTCAAACTCAGAATAAGCTTCTGTAGCATTCATAAAGTGTCTAGACCCAAGTATCTTATAATGCCCGCTTAAGAATGTAGTAGGTTTGCTTATATTAGGGTCGTTATCACTTCTGACTACATTGTTGTACATGCTGAAAAGGTAGCAGTCTTTTTCAAAATAAAACTTCTGATTAAAGAACGGCAAAGTCCTAATGTTGATCTTTACAACTAGGCTTGCCATCTTTTCTTTTAGATCAGCATATGTTTGAGATAGTCTAGGATTTTCTACATCAGAGTCGTCTGTGTATCCAACTTCGAGTTCAGGCGTTGAGTCGTTAGCTAACTCATCCATAATTTGTTTATAGCCTACAATCAGACTCACATACTCTTCTAGGCTCTTACCGGACTCAGTTCTTCCTTTTGCAATTCGATTAGTATTTGATCTCTGTTCTATACCAGACAGTGCGGTCTCATCTTCTTCGCTTAAGTTGTTGATAAACTTGATTAGATTAATTGATGACTCAGTAGAGTTATCTGTGAATACTCCCTTATCCTCATAGTACTTAACAATCTCAGCTATCTTAAAATCATCATTCTTTACAGCTTTTCTTACAAAAGCATTTACGTAAGGACTCCTCTGTCGCGCTTCCATAGAGAAGTTTAACAAAGCACCCTCAGCAATATCGTTTGAGAAAGAAATACTTTGCACGTTTGAGTTTTTCACACCATGGAGGAATATGATATCTTTTACTTTCTGTATCTCTTTATACTCTGGGGTGAACGGGCCAAAATCTATCTTCTCTTTGAAAGACGAGTTTTGGTTTCTCTCTCGCTCTAAAATGGTTTTCTTAAATGTTTCTTGATACCATTCCCAATCAATCGTATCTAATTCTTCAGAAGTGAATAGTTTCTTGTACTGGCTACTACTAGGGACAGTCTTCCCATTATCCGCTAAGTACAGAAGTTTCTTAATTACAGCAACGTCACCAAAAACTATTCTAGGTGTCCCTGGTCCTCCTCCAGGTAGGCTACGCCCGGCCTTGATACAAGCTTCGTCTAATAGCTTAATAATCTCAGAGTCATTAAGTTCAAATAAAGTGTAGGTTGATACCGTCTTAGCATATTTTTTAAGAGCACCTATAAATTTAAATATTGGATCGAGAACAGCGGCAGGACTTTGTTCAGTGGTATCAGAGTTTATCTCGCACTCCATCTCTATTACTGAATCCTTTATATAGAAATTCTCGTCTAACTGCTTTTCATAATCTAATTCAATTTCCTTAATAGCGGCTGCGTCGCCTTGGTGTTCTGCATATTGATCAAATAACTTACGTCTAAGTATCCTTCTAGATTTATTAATTCTGCTTTTCTGTCTCTCATCAGCAGTGCTTGTTCTAGGAACTCTGAACTGTATTCCAAATTCTTTTAGCTTCTGAAAGTTTCTAGCTATGTCTATACTGGTAGATTTCTCAAGTCCCTTGCTAAGGATCTCATCAAAGTCCTCAGTCAGAAAAATCATTACTCTATTTTGTAATCTTTGAGTTGAACCTCCGTAAACTTTCCCTAAGTATGATTCAAGAAGTCTTCTTATGTAAGGATTCCAAGATATGGCATCTTGTTGCACGCGCTTTCTAGGAGCGTCAGTCGGACGGATAAGTGGGCCTTTGTTATACACAAAACTATTACGCATGTTTGCAACACCCGTAAACTTCAGCTTACTATCCTTAGGCACTGCTGAATTAAGTTTCTCGTCTCCAAACCCTAAACTGTTATACAACTTCTTTGAGTAACTTCTAATAGAATTAAGTTCGCCACAGACAAAGCCTATGGTCATAATTTTTACATTATTCTGTAGTTCAATGTTTGCTGCGCCGAGAGTACAAACGAAAGGCCCCGCCCAATCGTTCAGGTTGTCGCCTGTTCCAAAAGCAATGTAATACTTATTGAGCTTGTTTAAACTTTCGTCTAGAGGAATTCCTGCCTTAGAAAACAACTCATAGATCATATTGAAATTTGATTCCAAAGGGCTCTTCTCTAATAAGAAAAACTCAATCAACTCCTTGGACTCTATGAACTTAGCATTGATGTAGCTTTGAGAGTGAGAAGACTGAGGCATGTTGAAGTCTAACTCCATCAAGGTGTCATTAGTCCCAGGAGCACAAATTATAGAATTCTTATCGTTCTTCACATCTTCTAATATAGAAGTGAGACCTTTTCTTGGACCTCCGTTGTTAGGCCCAAAGAAGATACGCTCCATCGTGGTGAAGTCTTTTGTTAGAATTACATTAGGAGATATCATAAGTTAACAATCTTTATCCTATCCCCAACATTCAATTGCTGGAATGGGTCGCTAATATTATTAGACCAGCAGATCATCCAATCAAGATAAGGAGTGCCGTAAAACAGATTAGAGATCTTATCCGCTCTATGCTCATACCCTGCTGGTATAGTTCCTATAGTAAAGCTTCTCTCATCAATATCTTTTACGAAGTCCTCAAACTCAGCAGAGTGTAAATTTGTAAATACTTCCTTTCCTTTATGAAGGACCGAGTAACTTCCAATATTTAAATGGTTTTTATATGCCATGATTATCCAAATCTTGTCCCGTCTGGGTCAGGAGTGATAGGTCTTATAATTCCGTTCGGATCTCCATAATCTTCAAAATTATAGTTCATTGCATCTAACACATTTCCGTCTACGATGGACTCCCATCCAGTCAAGTTATCACCTTTAACTAAATCACCTTTAACATAGTCTCCAAAGTCTCCAGTTCTTGACTCCACCATGGTCATACTCACCTTTATAACGTAAGGAAACAAAGTCTCTACGTCATAGTTTGAAACTGAATCAACTGAGATACCGTAATCCATTACCAAACAAGGAGAGTTCATATACAGGGGTCCGTGGTTCAGCCTAACAATAGGAGGTCCATAGACTGTGTTAGTTGAGTTATTTAATGTACTAGATCTAATTAGGTTGATCCAATACATTGCAAGGTCCACAGATTTCAAAGATTCTTTTGAATTGCCATATAAACTCTCTGTTCTTCTTGCATCAGTTAAATATCTTTTATCCACATCTGCAAATTGATTTAAGAAGAATTGATTAAACACTCTAGCCTTTATCTCTCTTTTGGTAGAACTTTCAAGCAACTCAAAAAACTGTTTTTTATGTTTAACTCCATATTTCTCAGCAGCAACTGGATTCGCGCTGTTTGGATCAGTAAATCTACGAAGCTCAGTTCTTCTATCAGTATTCTTTATTGTCCTGGTTAGCCTGTCGGTAAAGCCTTCAGTTTCTTGCAAGTGCATTAAGTGTAAGAAGTTTATTTCAAAACTTAAATCAAACTTGCGAGAGTTTGCCCCACCATAAGAGAAGAGTTGTCCTGCGCGGCCAAGAAGGTTATAGCTTGCTAAGTTTGCTTCACCCGATTCTTTAATGCTTATATTACTCATAAATGGCATGTGCGCTCTTGTCACTTCACCATTAGAACCATGGAATTCATATAGCAGGAAAGATCTTTCGTGAAGCTTTCTGCCGAATATGGCCGTATTGTTACCGTCTGTGTATATTGCGTCACTCACGAGTTAAGATCCTTTGATTTTCTACCTGCTTCTCTTTGTGCATTTTCTGAGCGGCTCATTTTTAGCTCATTCACAACTTCAGTTAATTTTGCTATTTGTTCAGCACTAGCAGTTCTCATGTAGTCTGCCTGCTGGCTTGTAACTCTACTAACAATGGACATGAGGGCAGTGTCGGATTTAGCCATTCTAGCTCGCTCGGCTTCCCTTGCCATTCTAAGCTCTCGTTCTTGACGTTCGACGGCTTCCTTTGTTTTCTTTTCCATTTCGGCTCTGTCGCCATCCCAATCAAGCCACTCACTTATACCTCCATAAAGTAGACCTATCCCCCCACCAACAGCAGCCCCGACAGGTCCAAGGATAGCCCCATATGCCGCTCCCTGTAACCCCGCTGACGCTATATCACCAATTGTATCCCCTGTGCCTCCTTGCTCGGCTCCTAAGGCTTCAGTAAGCATCCCTACACCTTCTGCCGCTAGGGACCCAGCAATAGCCATAGGAGTTGCTCCCTTAGAGGCAAATCCTAGCATCTTTCCCATACCCGCGATGTTCATTCCAGTAGAAACACCTCCAGCTATCTTTCCTGTAGTCCCTTCGCCAAGGAACTTATCTGCTAACTGATCAATTCCAAAGCTTCCCCCGAGCATCGCCACCGCACTACCAATCCCAGGTTTTCCTCCTCCTCCTTTAAACAGAGAGGTTAAACCACCTTTCATGTTAGAGAAGCCACTCTTGAATTCTGTCTTCAATCCTTTTAAACTATCAGTTATTCTACCAAAGCCCTTTTTGTTCACTGCGGTTTGAGCTTTGACTGTGTTATTATTTTTAATAAGAGTCCCTGTGGCAGGATCTATCTTTCCTCCTGTTGGTTTAGGTGATTTGTTTCCGTCACCCATGCCTTCCTTAATCTGATCTAAAAGACCGCCCCCACCCCCACCTTCACCGCTACCTCTACCTAGTACCATTGATAGAGCGTTGATAGCTTGAACTGTCTGTATGGCAGGAGCGTAAAGTGAAACAGTTGCAGCAAGAGCCGCAGGTGCTGTCTTTTGATAGAATTCATCTGCTACTTCTTTTTGGTTTTTAAGTGTCTCCATCTGTTCTTCTTGAGTAGCCTGCAATTTCTTAGAATCGTCTGGGCCAGCCGCGAGTGTTCTGCTGATATTGACAAGTTGCATAGCTTGATCTTGACTGACTCTAAACTGCTTTTGCACAAGCTCTGCCGCGACTGCATAGTCGTCAACGCCCGCTACGACGGATTGAATTTGTTGCCCAACAGATTGCATTGTTGCCTCTATTTGTTGAGAGGTGGCTTCTCCTCTAGCAAACTGTTGAGCAAAATCAGAAATGCCAAACATCTCTCTAGTACCAATCTTATCTAAGCTTGGCTCCAGAAGAGAGAAGAAACTACCCATTGAGTCTTCGTTAAGTCCCTGAAATTTACCAAGGACATCTGCCATCTGCGTTTGAATGTTGGCTGCTACATCTGGGCCAAACATGGAGAACTTATTTATATCTCCTTGCAACTTACTAAGACTATCAATTAACTTTCCAGTTGACACAGTGTAGGTGTCAGACGACTCTAACACTGCATTGTTAACCATACTAAGAGCATCATAATTCCTACCCGTTACTCCTAAAAGATTTCTGTTCATACTGATCATGCCGTCAGTGCTTTGACCAGTTCTAATTAATTGCTCCGTAAGTGCAAGGGTACCACCGGAAGTCTTTCTCACGCCCCCTTCAAAGTTTGTGATAAATGCCTCAGCAGCGCGAAGATATCCAATGTTACTATTGTTAATTGCATCAGAGTTTGCATCAATAACTTTCTGAAGTGTAACATTAGAAGCTAAAGCTCTTGTGTTAATCCTATCTGCTCTTTTGACTGACTCGCTAAGTTTGCTTGAGACCTGATTAGTCTGCATTAAATTAGTAGCGAGATTTTTTAGCCCTTCGACGTTATCACGAGCAGTTCTATTAACTAACTTCTGAGTTTCAGTTAGATTTTTATTAGATCCAATAAGGTCCTGATGGGTATCAGTACCTTCTGCCATTGCCTGCTCTAAAAGAGCTATTCTGGCCGCTAGTTCTCGATTATCAACCATGATTACTGTGCAAGTTCAGGATCTAACAATGATATGGAGAACACATCGTAGGACTTCTCTACTCTAAATGTCTTGAACTCCCCCTCGTTTAAAGCCTTAACTAAACCAAGACGTTTCTCTCTCCCTAAAAGTCTCCTGGCTAGAGTTGATTCTTTAAACTGTTCAGACAACTCAGTCTCCTCTCTTCCTACGTTTTTTAGATACCCATAGTTTATCTTCTTATCCGCTTCACTGCTCCTTTTTCTGAGAGACAGATACCTAGATAAGGTTCTATTCTTGTATAAGGTATTTATCACAAATTGAAAAACATCATCACTTAACCCTGGGACAATCAATACCTGTAGGATAGTGTTTCCTTCTTTTGTAACTCGATATCCTCTACCTCCAGATCTCTTTGTTGCAACAACTAATCCTTGATAATTCTTTTGCTTAGTGTCCCTCCAATACCCAAATTGCACTAGGTCTCCAGGTCTAAGAACATAGAAGGGAACTTCAGATGCCCTTAGAATTCTACCCTGAGGGTCTAATTCTCGAATCCTATCTCTAAAGTCTTGTTCAATTCCTCTGTATGGAAGTCCCATTGTAATATGTTTGAATATTTCTCATAATTATATACAGGTTTACGGCCTCACCATCTATCATGTATAAATAATAATTATGAGTAATTTAGAACAAGATTTAATAGAAACAATTGATCTACTTAATTTTACATTTTCTAGTGATTTTGTAGATAAATGGTCACATAAGTATGGTAAAAGATTACCTTCTTTATTTCAAATAAGATTACTAAAATCTTTAGATAGTAGAAAACCTTTAAAAATAGAAACAGTAAATAAGTTTCTAACGGTAGACTCAGGTTTTAATGAAGAAGTTGTAGAAAGTTTTCTAAGAGATATTGACTACGACATCTACAGACCTATAATATCAGGAAAACTTAAAAAGGAACAACATGACTAACCGAAATGATATTTCTAGAGCTATCGGAGAATCCCACCTATACACTCGTAACCGAGGAGGGAACTTCCCCATTCAACCTTTCCAGCTTCTTTTAGGTGTAATTCTATTTTTTATTGGTGCTGTTCTTGGAGGACATCTTTAATTCCTTCTGCTCTTCTAGTCTCTTACAGACCACTTCTTCCGACTGGAACTTAGGACAAGCCTCCTTGTATTCACACCAGTCGCAGAAGATGTTCTCCTGAGCCCAGAACTCATCCTTCTTCTTCTTGCGGATGCGCCAAACCTTTTCCGTCTGCGTCTTCTTCCATCGCTCGATTTGGAACCTGTTGAACTTAACCGCAACGAAGTTTCCAGTAACAGGGTAGTAGTGAGCGCAGTAGATCTTCTCGTAAGGGACATCGTAGAGCATGTGGATTGCCCAGGCATAACCCTTTAGTTGGTTGTCGTCCATGAGCGTCTTCTTGCGCTTCTCCTTCTTGGATGTCTTGTAGTCAATGACAAGATAACCACCGTCAGTTCCTTTGATCACACGGTCAATCACACCCACAAAGCTGATATCGTGCTTCTCATCTAAAGGAATGCTAACAGACTGCTCTGTAGAAACCGTCTCACCCATCTTCTGATTCCAGATCAAGAAGTTCTCTAGACAGGTCTTCATCCTGTCATTCTCACGGAACGGAACCTTGTAGGCTTCTCTTTCTTGTTCTGCAATCTTTAGCAGAGACTTAAGGTCTTTCTCCTTATACCCAAGCTCAAATATCTTGTGAATGAATGACCCGAAATTCAAAGCGTCTTCATTCTTAGCACCAAATCCTGGTAGCTTGTCTATATATCTCAGCTTGTATTTCCATAGGCACTGGTCTATGATGTCACTGCGAGAGGCACTAATATTATTTATAAACATGGCGGATAGTTCCTACATTAGAAAATACTGTTTGGACAAGTTCCAGTCTAATTATAGACTTGCGAGTGATGATGTGGAATTAGTAGTTCCATCATTATTCATAGACAATGACTACAAGCGTCACATGTCCATCAACCTTGAGACTGGACTGTGGAGATGCTTTAAGAGTGGTGAGACAGGGAACTTTGTAAAACTGTATGCTCTAGTCGAGAAGTGCTCTTTTAGAGAGGCTTACGAGAAGTTTGTATTTGAAGACTTTCTGTCTGGGGATCAGCTTGGTTACCGTAGACCCGTTGAAGCTATTGATCCTCACAAGATCAAGTCTAGCCTTGAAGAAGCCGATAACTTTGAAGAGATCGAGAGCCACCCGTTGACGGACAGCCGTATGCTTAATGGGTTCCGGTTTATGCTTGCTAAGGATGGGAAGTATAAGGGTCGTCTCATTATTCCTTTTATCAACTCTCGCAACAAACTGTTCTACTTTCAAGGTAGAGCCTTAAATGGGGAGCGTCCTAAGTATCTCAACTGCAAGGATCTTAAAAGCTCACAGGTCCTATACCCGTTCAATTACGACTCTCAGGAGCCTCTGTATATCACTGAAGGCGTCTTTGATTGCCTTAGCCTACAGGCGGTAGGGTTGAACGCTACGACGACTCTAAGCTGCTTTACGAGCCGTGAGCAGATGCTACAACTCAGCCAGTATCAAGGTTCTCTGGTTTGTGCGTTTGATAGTGACGACGCGGGTATGCAGGGACGCTATAAATTCTTAAAGCTGGCTCATTGGGTTCGGAGAGAGGACATCAAGACTGTCATCCCTCCTGCTGGATCTAAGGATTGGAATGAGATCCTTATTAATGACGGCCCTGACCGATTGCTTGAGGTCACCTCTAAGATAGTAAAGATGACCCCACTTTCTCTGGAGTGGCTATCGTATGATAAAGGCCATCTCGTTTGAGACTATGGTCTGGTTAAGTGCAGTAAACTTAAGTCTAGCAACATAAGTCCCTGTCAGCGAGCCCAGGTTACCACTCAGGAGTTCAGCGTGAGTTTTCAGGTCATCAGTATTAAAGTTGAAGACCACTGTGTTCTCTGAGGTAACATCCATCAGACCGGAAGTGTCAGAGTAACCCGAGACTTCAACTCTAGCTGGGAGGTTCCTGTCTTGATTCTTCTTGTAGATTTCAAGCATCGGATCCATGATGAGAGTCTGCTTGAAAAGATTGATGATGCTACGGTCAATGTTAGCATTCTCAAGGGTGAACTCATTCGTAAACTTCAGGTCAACCTTAGAACCTAGAACTAAGAAATTGTTCTCCAATCTAGTGGACACGCGGAAAAGTAACGGCTCGGTGACACCAAAGAATCTATCTTCATTGAGCGTAAACTCATTAACGATTGTATCAAGCTCTGACCCAGCGGCTCTCTTGAGTGTCCAGACATCAATGTAGTCTCCTGTAGTAGAGACGTTGTTGGCTATAACGTTCTCACCTGAAAGGTTAAACACACCGCTAGGTAAGATACCCTGAGTGTTAAGAACACAAGCATACTTACCTGTACCAATCTTGTAAATACCCGAACAATCTGGTGGAGAGCCGGTAGGGCTATAGTTCGAAGCATCAAACGAGCTATGGGAAGTGTTTGCGCTAGGGTTCGAGAAGTGCATCAGTATCTGACCACTGACATCTTGCTTGATTTCCCCACCAGTCCCAATAACCGAGCTTGGGAACTGGTTGTTAGACGCAGCGAAGATGGATACACCGCTAATCTCGTAAGGATCAGTGTATTGCCCGTCGTTAATAAAGTAAAGTAAAAGAGCAGTAGGGCCTAACACCGTAGGTCTTTCGTGTCTTGTTGTAACTCGATTCCCATTAATTTGCATAGCGTTCCTCTAGTCTTTCCATCTCCTCCGAGTAAAACTTCAAGAAAGACATCCGTTCCTTCTTTGTCATTGTCTTAATATCGGAGTAAGAAAAGCCAACTTTGCTTACTAATATGTAGGCTTGACGCAGAAGGTCTTCAGATGTTAAAGTTTCTGTTAGCTCACTGAAAAAAAATCAGAATCTATCGGTACTGCAAGCGTTTCCTTATGCTTGCATTTCCCGCACTTAAACACGAATCGAGGATCTATCCCGTAGGGATTGTTTGTAATCTCCTTGTAAATCTTCTTAACGTCTGCAATCTCCATCAGGTTGATTGCCTTCGAGATAAAGACTGGATCAGTATTTCCATTTATAGACACTATAAATCTATACAGATTCTGATATGAAGTTTCTGTATCAGAGAAGTATCTTTCCTCCCTGTTTCTAGGCAGTCGGATTACAACGTCCACACCAAGCTTGGGAAGCTTAATAGTCCGAGGGTCTTCGAAGTCATCTGGGATCTGGGACATATTGAGTTGTTTGGATAGCTCAATCTTGGATCTCGACTCGTGGTTACAATTACGACACACAATACTAAACTCGTAATCATCACCGTAAGAAACCTCTCTAAGCTTCATTAAGAGATAGTTCTTATCCATAAGGAGAATCTCATTAACGTCGATCCCCTCGACAGTCTTCTCCAATAGCTCGGTAACGATATCTTTCTCCAGACCTTTTCCTGTAAGAATAAGCTGCTCATCTAAGAACTTGAGTGGGGATATCTTAATACTCTCAAAGTCCGTGTAAAACTTACCTCTAGACGGGAGGTCAGTAATTGTCATACTAGCATCTTTAATTTTACCAAAAAGCTCTTCCAGAGCTTGGTCTCGCTGGCTGCTAGGATCAGCGGTTAATTTTCTAGCCTCAGACATAAATCACCTATCATTGTAATAAACTATTATAGTATATGAAGATAATCATAGGGAACTTAATGAGCACACTGGAGACAGATAATCCTGAGGTGTTGAGGGCCTTGAACGACAAGTATGCGTTCTCTGTCCCTGGTTATCAATACTCTCCAGCCTACCGTAGTCGAAGGTGGGATGGTAAGAAGAGATACTTCTCATCTGCTGGTAAGTTTAGAACAGGTCTGCTTGGGCGCATATCAAAAGACCTTGATGCTATTGGTGCTAAGGACATTGAGTGGGAGAACAAGATTACAGAGCAGGAGCCATACATCCCATCAGTCGGTAATTTCCAGTATCGTGAGTATCAAGAGAAAGCTATCTATCAATGTCTGAAACGCCGCCGTGCAATTGTAGACAGCCCAACTGGATCTGGCAAGACTCTCATTATGGCAGGATGCATTGCCGCTCTACAACATGATAAGGACATTACAGCAGTTGTCTTGTTCCGAGAGAAGGGTATCCTCAACCAAACTTACGAGTTCTTCAAGAGATGTGGTATTCGTGATTTGGGATACAATTCGGGTGAAGGATTTATTGATGGGAAGATTATGTTATCCACAGTCCAAAGTATTGAGCGTATAGTGGACACACACCTGCAAGCTGATTTGCTTATGGTTGACGAGGCCCATCAGTTCTGCAAGGGAGAGACTACCATAGCAGCCGTTGAGAGCTTCCCTAACGCCTCCTACAGGCTCGCATTCACTGCCACCCCTCCAAGGGAGAACTCGAAGGATATCAACGCTAGGATGGTCCTAGAGGGCGCATTCGGCCCTGTATACACGACACGCACAGCAGAGGACCTAATCAAGGATGGTGCCCTTGCAAAGCCTATCATTCAGATTGTGGATAACACTCCAGTCTCCTCTGTGCCTGACGACCTTTCCTATCTTGAGATATACGAAGAGTATATCGTAAACTGTGACAGGCGCAACGACAAGATCAAGACAATTGTATCAAAAATATACCAGTCCAACCCCAAAGCTAAGATTCTAATCCTGGTGAAGAACCTACAACACATTGAGAATCTACAAACTAGGATCAGTAATTGCTACACAATTGAGGGTAAGGACGATATTGATAGTAGATATAATATCATCAACGAATTCATAAATGATGACAAGCCAGCTACAATCATAGGTACAACGGTTATGCAAACTGGTATCAGTATTGACGAAATCAGTCACATGATTAACGCTAGAGGACTATCTGGTGAAGTTCCGACCCTACAAGGGTTAGGTCGAGGTATTCGTAAAGCAGAAGGTAAAGATACTATGTATTTCTATGACTTCTATGACAGAATGCCTTACTTGGAGAACCACTCCAAGCAGAGGGTAAAGCACTACAAGAGATTAAAATTTGAGGTACACAATGTCCGATTCTGAAATAATTACAAAACAAGCACAAGTTGATACTATCAATAAGATTACAAAGGATCAACAAAACATGATTGAATCCTGCATAGATATGCTGAAGACAATCAAGAATGATAATAAAATAACTGAAGCAACTCTACGCAACTTGACGAGCGTAATGAGAGAGTTGGATTCCCTACGTGAGTTGTTTTATAATCGCCTGTTCAACTCTCTCAAGCGCGGTGATATGCTTCTGGGTTAATTACTCCCCAGACAACGTCTTCTTAATATAACCTTCACCCCTATCAGTGTTTGAGTGTGTTAGTTCAATGTTAGACCAATCTACGTCGAGTCTATGGTCTACCGTAGATCCATTATTCTGGCTTTTAAATTGAATTCCAAAAACACCTGTCGTTGGAACATAGTCACTGGCTGTTGATAATAAGTGAGTTGCTACTCCTGAACCATCAATATAGAACTCAAAAGTTGTCCAATTCTCGTCACAGAGTATTTGCAACACTTGGTAAGTGCTTGTATTAACCGCGATTCCCGTATCAGTAGATTTAGAGTTAGCTCCATTTCCAGTATACGCAACCCAATTACTAGAATTTTCATCGTGGGTGAACCATACACCATCAGTAGGTTTAGAGGTGGATTCGCTATTGTCCGCAAACCCAAAAACTAAATGCCCAAGGTTGCTATCATCAAACTGTGTTTCAACAAGAACCCTCGCTGATATTGATACACCACAAGTACTTGCAGCAAAGATATTGTCCCCTGTGTGAATAGTTGCCCCACCAGCAGCGTTTGTATTTGTCCGAAGAGCCCATGCTCCTATTGCATTTAGAGTGGTATTTTGGTGATAGCTAAGGTGGGTTAGGACTCCACCACTTCGTAGGTTATTACCCCATCCGTCGTAGGTGACATTATCAACTATAAAATCATTGAATTTTATAATACTAGTTGGTCTACTTGGTCCGACTCTAGTTACTTTAAGATCATCCACTTCAATTGAAGAGAAGGTTGCTGATACAGTCGGACCATCAACAAAGCCATCGCCGGTCCCAACCGTAGATGCAACCCAGGCATTATCTTGGTCATAAACTAATGATTGACCCGCCGTTGCACCCACTACGGATACATCAGTTAAGTCACCTAAGTTAGTCTGTGTTCCTAAGAAGGCTATAGATTCAGTTGTTACAGCAGTGCTAGACGTAGCACTTGCGCTGTCAGATATTAAAATATGGTTAGCATCAACGTTTGCAAGCTTGGCAGTTGTCTGCGTAAACTCATTAGTACCAATAGTAGCACTACCTACAACATCTAAGTTATTGGGAATGTCATTGGATCTACCAACACCTGTTACTTTAATGACACCATTGGTATTGTCAACAACAGACACGATTCCGATGTTCTGAATCAGGTCCGTAGCTCCTGTTGGCTTATCCTTAGTTATACCCCCAGCAGTGGTGGCAACATAGACTGGCTTCCCAACGGTCATACCGAAAGTATTAAGACCTATGGCTCTTCCGAAAGATACGATTTTACCATTATCTTGATTATTTATAGCTTCGGGAACCAGCCCCACTGCGGGCATTTTATTTGAATCACTAGCATCGGCTTTTGCAACTATG
>Ga0222718_10000262_pt1 | contig 56945 bp, 91 predicted proteins | sample C33_27DmetaG_FD_165045 | JGI IMG/M metagenome (GOLD analysis project Ga0222718, IMG submission 165045) | Estuarine water microbial communities from San Francisco Bay, California, United States - C33_27D | ecosystem: Environmental > Aquatic > Marine > Unclassified | place: USA: California... | reverse complement strand
GGTATTATATATCAAGTGAAGTTCTTACGAACTTGATATAGAATACTTTAGAGATTTAACCAGCAATTAGGAGCTAACGACTATGTTATATTTTGTTGAAGAAACTGTATCTATGCTAAACCATGAGTTATACCTTAAAGGTCAAGTAGACCTTCAAGTTGACGTGTCAATTGGTCACAACGAAGTTGATACAATTGATTTATGGGATTGTAAGTCTGGAGACTTAGTTGACTCTTTTGAAGATACAGACGAAGCAATCTCAGCAATCTCAGCAATCCAAAGGATTTAGTATCATGGCTACACAACTCAAATCTCACACACCAGAACTAGACTTAACTAAGTTCTGGGGTGGTGATGTACAAGGACCAATGCTTCAAATAACTGTTCACAGTTATCATGAACGATTTCCTCACATATCTATCACCAAGGCACAAGCGGCTTCTTTAGCAGCTGACCTACTAGACTTTGCACAAAATAGAGAAGAGGTAGATTACTAATGTCTACATTAGAAAAATTCACTTGGTTGTTTGTATCGCTTTCAGCGATGTTTACAATCTTTATAATTCTAGTATTACTAGACTTACTTATTTATTAACCACTACAAAGGAACTATTATTATGACTAATAATACACAACAAATTAAAGCTTTAACAACCTATGCTCAATATATGTATGAGACTAATCGTGGCAAGAAAAAAGTCATGGTGAACGTAGATGATATGGACGAAGTCCATGTTAAAAATGTTCTAAAGAAACTCATTCGATCTTGTTCGGCACCAGTAGGTGAAGTGATAGCACCACAACCTGTCTTTAGTGATGACGATGTAAAGGCCGTGAACAATGCTATTGAGGCGATAAGCCTAGCCAAAGAGGCTATCGGATTGTTTCCACATGACCTGACTCCAGCACCTACAATTTGGGAAGCTACAATAGAACTTCTAACTGAAGTTCAGATTGACTTAACTAATGTTAAGAAGCATAACCAAAAGAAACACAATGAAATTGTGGGTAATGGTAAAGGTTTTAAGAAAGTAGTAACATGAACAAACGTGATAAATGGTTAGAGGATTTAATGGCTGGTTTAATTATTGGTGGTTTAATTATTATATCATTAATAATTGATTGGTAATAAAATAAAACACGAGTGAGTACAAACGCTGTTAAACCTGTAAACGTGTATAAAATAAAGACGCAGGTAGGAATGACAGAAGCCTTCATAAGAAAGATCGTCACTTTTATAAAAGGTATTTTATATTTAGTTAAGTTCTTACAGAACTAAATATATAATACTTTTAATTAACCATTGTTGAAATAGGAGCTAACACAATGAAAAGTGCCGTACACATTTCTAAAATGACAGGTAAGCTTGATGGTTTCAAAGCTATCAGCACCAATACCAGAACTAATAAGTTCTGTCTTAAAATGAATGAGGCTAAGAAAGAAACCATATGTACCCATTGCTACAGCCATACTATGCTCAAGGGTTATCGTAAAAATATGGCTCCAGCATTACAACGTAATAGTGATTTACTTTCAAGCCGGATGTTAGCTAGGGCAGAAATACCTATAATTCTTGAATCTTTCTTTAGATTTTCTGCACATGGTGAATTGATAAATATGCAACACCTTGTTAACCTTGTCGAGATTGCAGTACATAATCCACATTGTACCTTTAGTCTATGGACTAAGAGAAAAGATTATATCAAACGATTGTTTGACCATCGAGATAAGCCAGCCAATTTAATCTTGATCTATTCTAATCCTAAGATTAGCAGTATCATCACAGATATGCCTATGTATTTTGATAAGACATTTAATAATGTCTTAGAGCATGAGTTTACTGATGATCAAAATTGTACTGGTCAGCAATGTAAGAATTGTCTGTTATGTTACAAACATAATACAACTAACGTCATAGTTGAAAAGGTAAAGGCATATTGATATGAAAAGAATAATACACGATAATAATAAATATATTTCTTATGATTTTACTTTAGATAATATTATTTCTGTTAAAGATAAAGAAGGATTAAATCCATTTACTTTGCATGATAAATGTTTAGCAAAATTAAAATATCTTATAGATAAAGATGATGTTTCTTTTTTGTTTGAAAGGATATATGAAGAATGAAAAGAATAATACACGTTAACCAACACATTATTAAATCCAATCGTAAGAATAAAGAAGATAAGCCTGTGCTTACCTGTAAAACCTACAAACAAAATTTATATGGTAACACTGTAGAATTTACAGGTAATTCTAGAGTAGTCTACAGGCCAGACAAACCTCTATCATGTGGTGCACACGTATGGATTGAAACAGATCATCCGATTGTGGTTGATGGTAAAACATTTTAAAGAACGTGTCCTGTAGCAAGGGCTAGTCGCAGACCTACTGCGATGATGAGAAGTAGGGTAGCACCTACAAACAAAGGACTAGCATTGTTACGTGTCGGCTACTGGAGCCGTTAAGGATATGAGTGGAGAATTATACTGTAATTCAAATAGCTGAACCTTGTGAAATAAGATCAATAGTTTCCTTACGTATCGTGTTAAATACGCACAAACTATTTTTGAAAAAGACAAGGGGTATAGAAGCTCATATCCTACCAGTATTTATGTAACCTTAAAGGAGATAGTTAAATGGCTAGAAAAAAACTTGGTATGAACTTCGCAGATGTAACTACACTTCCACCTTTTGTTATGTCTGATGATCGTGTAATGGAAATGGATAAGGTGCAATTGTTAACTAAAGTTATAATGACATTGACTGAAGAGATTGAACACTATGTAAATCATGGAAAGATGCGACAGGATTTAATATATACAGATGAAGGAATCTGGGTAGATAGTGCTGACTCTAAGCATAGTATTAATATCTCTCTTAAATGGCACGAAGAAAAGCCAGTTGAATTACACGCTGAAGCTTATCCAATAAAGGTAAATAAGAAAGGGTATCTAGAAGAAGATACTACAGCAGACCCAATAATATTAATTGATAGTGGGGAAGTATAATGTCGAACAATATAATTGTATTTAGAGATAGTTATTATTCTCAGGGCTTCGAAGAAGGTGTTGAGTTTATAAATAAAATGTTAATTAAAAAACATAATCTAAAGATTAGCTTGCAATTTATAGAAGAATATGAGAGTGATGACCCAGAAGAAGGTGAGTATGCACATTGTGTAGTCATACATCCTACTCACGAATTAGATAAAATATTAGTAGGATAAAAGGTATTATATATATCATAACAAAGTTATGAATAATATATATAATACTTTTAATTTGTATTTGAAGGAGTAAGATAATGAGTAAGAAAACATGGGCTTATGTTTATGGAGATGAATGTGATTTTTTGTGGAATCATTTTGGCCTATCAAAAAGAGATTCTAACGACAGGATAGAAATTAAATTTGTTAATTTTGAGACTGCTGACGAATATGGTTTTGAATATCAAGAGGATAAAATAACATGAACTATTATTCACACAGGACAAGGCTCATTCAAAGAATAAAAGGATATGCGATGAAGAAAGTTCGTAACCAGTATCAGAAAGACGCATGGAATAAAGGCCATGTAGTTGAGCCTGATAAAAAGAAGCAAGCATCTAAAGATTGGTGCGATGCTGATGTAGATATCTTGCATACATATGAAGATGATGCAGATGATTTTTTTAAAGATAGAGAGTTAGACAAATGAATATGATTACCCCATTGAACCCAACTATGCGTAGCCCTTTTGAGGGAACCTTTGACGGCACACCACTAGACTTCTGTGTAAAGACAGATGACTTATATACCAATGCTTCTGTACATAAAAGTACAGATAAGAAAGCTGTAGTAAAACTAGATCACGAAGGGTCTGCCGAAGATTGGTGGGTTGTAGGTAAAGACTATCCTATTAAAACCCATCGTAAATACTACGATGCTATTGAACGTGAAATCATAGATAACATGGACCCTAATCACCTTCAAGGTGTTACAGTTCAGACAAAGTCTGCTCGTAATGGACGTTGGGGTTTAAGAGATTATCTCTTTCCGAATGTTCAAGTGCCTATCAAAACTCGTGAAGGACATGAGACTACAGTATCCTTACGGATTGTTGCATGGTCTGGACTAGATGGATACACCGCTAACAATTATATGTTGGGTGCTATTGATAACTACTGCACCAATGGTATGGTGTTTACACAAGCCGTTGATAAAGATAGTGCCTATGTAAAAATGTACAAACGAAATACTAAGAACTTTAATCTTAGTGCCTTTGCTGTACACCTTCGGCAGTCTGTCGAGTTGTTCTACGAACAAGCGGAGCAATATCGTAAGATGGCATTAGTACCTTTGCAGCAATGGCATGGTAAGAATTTCATAGATGCTTTAGCAATGTCAGAAAGTAAGAGGCAAGGGCTTAAAGCATTATATATTAATGAGGTTATAGATAGAGGAAGCAATGTATTTGCTTTACATTCTGCACTAACTAACTATAGTTCACATCAGAATACAAATGTATTCCGTACTAGAACTACTAAGAACGATGTGATTGCAGAGACTATGTTTAAACGTGAAGAAGAAGTATCAAAGATTTTGACAAGTAAAGCTTGGCACGATCTAATGGTTGCTTAGTACTGGACGTTACTATGAACGATGAAGATTTGTTATACATCCCTGACTTTTTGAGGCGTAAGCCTCAGAAGGTTAGGGTAGAAGAGTCAGAAGAAATTGAATGGTGGATGCCTGACCTTTCTTTATATCAGAAAGATATTAAAGAGAGGGAAGCAAGGCGTGAGGAAATTTTAGAATTAAAGATAGCAAAAGATAAACGTAAAATGAGAAAACAACTTGTGCAGTATGATGTCCTTGATGCTGTATCAAAACAACATACAACTTTCCATAAGATAAGAAAGTTTTTGAGTGATGATATAACAGATAACGAAATTAAATCTGCAATACGTAGCTTGATTAAACAAGGTAAATTAATTAAGCCTTCACAAAAAACATATAAGGTTAAATTATGATAAAAGAAATATCTTTTATAGCTATGATGATGGGAGTTACACAAGAAGAAGTAACTTGTTTAGCTATGAATATGTATCATGAAGCACGTAATCAAGGAGTAGCAGGTCAGCTTGCAGTTACTAGTGTAGTTATGAATAGAGTAGCTGATGAAAGATATCCTGATACTATTTGTGAAGTTATTAAACAAGGTCCGACTAGACCTTCTTGGAAAGGTACAGGCGAACTAATTCCTGTAAGGGATAAGTGTCAGTTTAGCTGGTGGTGTGATGGTAAATCAGATGAGCCTTTAGATGTAATAACATATGAACAACTGTTTGATTTATCTACATCTATTCTATTAGGTGAGAAAGATTATCCTGATATTACAGATGGAGCTACACACTACCATGCTGACTACGTTAATCCTGCATGGGCTGAGACTAAGACTAAGACTATTGAAATAGAAGATCATATATTTTATAGATGGGAATATTAATTATGGAACAGTTTAAAGAACAAGTTTATGAACTTGCTTTTGGAGATGATGCTATTAATAAAGATTATTCAGATGAAGAAGTTTTGAAAAAACTTTTTAATGACCTGCAAATATTACAATGTTATATAGAACAACATGGTGAAATGGATATAGATGAAGCTACTGAAATTTTACATAACATATATAGTTAAGGTAAGGATAAATAAATATGTCACAAGTAAGTAACCAACTTAAATTAAAACTTAAACAGTATATGCCAGAACTAAATAAAAACTTTTTAAGTTTTATGAATGAACATTATATAGAAGATTTAGTTAATGAAAACTTTGGTTTTCTAACAGGTAGAAAGAGATGCGAAATCATTATGTTAATGAATGAAGCATTTTTGAATGGACAGATATGTTATAAACAACATGTTGAAAACATTCAAAATAATAATAATCTAAACAAGGATAAATAAATATGGGAATTATCATAACACTAACAGTAATAGGTACATTACTAACAACAAACAATGAAGAGTTTTTTAATAAAGTTAAAGAAGATATTAAAGATGGATACACATGGCATTACGTAGGTCCACAACCTATTGATTCCAAAGCATTATCTATACCTTTAGAGACTGAAGGATATCAACCACACATTTTGTTTAAACTTAAAAAAGATTAATCACATGAATATATTTTATTTACATGACGATCCTATTTATTGTGCACAAATGCACTGCGACAAACACGTAGTAAAAATGATCTTAGAATACGCACAGTTATTATCTACTGCCCATCATGAGATAGATGGTACACCTTCTATAGATTGCTACAAACCTACACATAAGAACCATCCCTCTGCTATATGGGCTAGAAATAGTAGAAATAACTATCGTTGGTTATGGTGGTTACTCTATGGACTACAGGATGAATATACTTATAGGTATGGTAGAGTACACGCTACTCAATTTAAAGGTATCGTAGATAATTTAAAGAACCCACCTTATGAATTACATATGACTTTAGGCAAAACCAGAATGCCACAGTGTATGCCAGATGAATATAAAGATAGAGAAAGTAGTATAGCTGCCTATAGAAATTATTATTTAGGTGAGAAAAAATACATGGCTAAATGGACTAAAAGACATAAGCCAATATGGTGGAACGCACAACTATGATTGACATGAGTAGTTTAATTGTGGTAGCTTTTATTATGTTGGGTATAGGTGCATGTATGTTCTTCTTTTTATATACTGTATTCTCTACTTTGTTTAAACTTTTGTTTGGAACTAAAAATGAAAATCAAAAATAAGTTTCATCTACCTGATGAAGATACACACTTTACTGGGGATGATTATCAAGTAGCTCATCGTAATAATAGTCTAAGAGAAGTTACTAACTTCGATGTTGCTATTGATGTAGGTGCACATGTAGGAACTTGGTCAGTAGATTTAGCTAGATACTTTAAACATGTTATATGTTTTGAACCTATCTTTGAGCATCGTGAATGTTTAGAACAGAATATGTCGATTTTTAAACCAGATCGTTATACCATACAACACTGTGCTTTAGGAGATGAAGATAATAAAACTATCTATCTTAATTACATGTCAGAAGGTAATAGTGGTACAGCATCTATTGATACTAAAGGTAAATACGAAGCTCAATTATTTACTTTAGATAATTTTAACTATTCTAAAATAGATTATCTTAAAGTGGATATTGAAGGCTTTGAATTACAGTTTTTAAAAGGTGCTACAGAAACTATTAAACGAACTAAACCTGTTATAAACATAGAAATAAAAAATACATGTGAAAGATTTAATGTTACTGCTAGTGATATTAAAGATTATCTTGGTGATGTATTAGGGATGATGTGTGTAAGTAATACTATCAAAGATTATGTTTACGTATATAGGAAGAAAGATGTATAATTATGAAAACAAAACCGACATACCTGTACCAATTAAAAAGTATATTGAAAATGTTACAGAGAAACCCATCAATGATATTGATCTGTCTGAGATTAATATATTCCTTAACGATCTTGAAGATTGGTACGAGATTAAAACTTAGGGATTGTTTTTAAACATGGAAAATAAAACTCCAGACTTTATGAAAAATATAGGAGGTATATTTTATTTGAGCAATTCAAATAAAGATATAAACTTCTGGCATAATAAATTTAAAGATAGAATAGAAGAGAATAAAGAAACAGGTAAATGTTCTCTTAGTTACTTTAATAAAAGTAAACATTTTGTCACTGATAATATAAAAAATTTTGATGCAGCAATTAATATTCTTAATAATATTAAATTTGAAAGAGGTGAATGATATGACATTATCTATAAGTGATATGGAAAAAATAAATTATCTTGAACAAAATGTAAAAGATTTACAACACCAAGTAACAGAGGCATATATAAGAATTAAAGATTTAACAGGTACTCTAGAACGTCTAGGATTCGCACACTTAACACAAGAAAAAAATAAATCATGGGAACCTGAACATTACATAGGTCGCAATGTTGTATGGTAGAAACAAACGTAGTTAGTTTTTATAGAAGTGTTCTGGATAGATATAAAAAAGGAATGGTTCCTTTAGAAACTTTAGTGCGTTTAGAAATGATCCGTAAAGGATATGACCCTAATAATTTAGATGATATAGAAACATATTGGCAAGATATCTTAATAGAAGATAATGACCCACCCCCGAATGATAATAATGCAGCATAGGATTTAGTATGGATTATAAAATAAGCCCTGACTTTGATTATACTTTACAAAAAAAAGTATATGAATATATGGCTAATGATAAAAAAAATAATGGATATTGGTCTTTAAAAGAAGTATGTTTGAAGATAGATGAAAAGTATGGCATCACGGCTGCGTTAGATGCTCGTGAAATAATATTAAAAAATATTTGTAATATACCAGACGAAGAAAAATATATTAATGACTGTATAAATTCAGCTAAAACACAGAAGATTTCACGTAGAATAATTAGTAAACATTCGAAAATGGATATGGTTGATTACTAAAAGGTATTATATATATATCATAACTTTGTTATAAATAATATATATAATACTTTTAAACTTAAAGGATTTTAATTATGTACTCTTTAGTGCAAGGTATAAAAATACATGAGTATAATATTTCTGAAGAAGAAATATCAGATATACTTGATGGATACGATTCATTATTTCATAACTTAGGATTTAATACTGTTGTATCTGTATCAAATAAAACTAAATTACCTAACATAAAAGTTATAGATAATAAAAGACTTTGTGCTACACTCTCGTTCCGAAAGGACAAATAATGTCATCTGTAAATTCGTATTTAGAAACAGTCGATAGCACTGTCGTGTCTAAAGGTGCGTGTATTCATTGCCCATCTTCAGATGCAAATGTATTATTTAGTGATGGTCACCATTATTGCTTTTCATGTAATACATATACTCCAGCCAACGGCACAGATATAAAGGAATACTCAATGCCTCAACAGCAAACAATACAGACTAATTACGATTGGGAATATAACGAATTGACTGATCGTAAGATTAAAATTGAAACAGCTAAAAAATATAATGTGATGTCTGAATCATATGGGTCAGATATAACTAAACATAGTTATCAGTATCATTCTGTAGATGGTACTAAATTAGGTATGAAGATACGTAATGTAAAAACAAAAGAGATGTATTCTTCAGGTGATATTAAATCAGCTGGTTTATTTGGCCAGCATTTATTTCCTAAAGGTGGTAAGTTTATTACCATTACAGAAGGGGAATGTGATGCTATGGCAGCTTATGAACTATTAGGTTCAAAGTTTCCTGTTGTGTCTGTAAAGACAGGGGCTGCTGGAGCATCCAGAGATGTTAAACAACAGTTAGAATATCTTGATAGCTATGAAAATATTGTATTATCTTTTGACGATGATGCACAAGGACAGAAAGCATCTCGTGAGATTGCTTCGTTGTTTGAACCTAAGAAGGTTAAGATACAGAAGATGAATGCATCTGAAGGATTAAAAGATGCAAATGATTATCTTAGGGCTGGTAAGTACGAGGAATACAACAGACTTTGGTGGTCTTCTGAAGTATACACACCTGCAGGTATTATTAACTTAGCTGACTTAGGTGATGATTTATTTGATGAGGGTGATCAAGAGACTTGTCTCTATCCTTGGGAAGGATTAAACGAGAAGCTCTACGGCATTAGAACAGGTGAGCTTGTTACCTTCACTGCTGGAACAGGTACTGGTAAGTCTAGTATTCTACGTGAGCTTATGTTTCATGTGTTATCTAATACAGATAGTAATATAGGTGTGCTTGCATTGGAAGAGAATGTAAAGCAAACTTGCTTTCATCTGATGTCAGTACCAGCTAATGATAGGCTATACCTTAAAGAGGTACGTGAAGGGTATGATCAAAATAAGTTACGTGAGTTTCAAGACCTAACTGTAGGTACTCGAAGGTTCTTTGCTTTTGATCACTTCGGATCAATTAGTAATGAAGAGATATTACAACGTGTTCGTTACATGATTAGAGCGATGGACTGCAGATTTATTTTCTTAGATCATTTATCTATTCTTGTTAGTGGACAAGAGGAAGGTGATGAGCGTAGAAGTATTGATCTTCTTATGACAAAGTTACGTTCACTCGTTGAAGAAACTAATTGTGCATTACTATTAGTATCCCACCTAAGAAGAACTTCTTCTGATAAAGGTGCAGAAGATGGGAAAGAAATATCTTTAGGTCACCTAAGAGGTAGTCAAAGTATTGCTCAATTAAGCGATGCAGTGGTAGCCTTAGAAAGAAACCAACAAGCAGATGATCCTATTGAAGCCAACACTACAAGAGTACGTGTACTAAAGAATAGGTATGCTGGTGATAATGGTATTGCTTGTGCTTTGCAGTTTAATAAAGATACAGGAAGGCTCACAGAGATTGATCCTGATATTGAAGTTGACTTTGATTACAACAGCGAGTATGACAAACTCTATGGAGATGAAACCTCTAGATAAAGGAGTTAATGATGCAGGTAATCTGTGACATTGAAACCGATGATCTAAATGCAACAATTATACATTGTATTGTATGCAAAGATATTAACACAAACGAAATATATTCATTCTATGGCGATAGTCTACATACTTTTAATAAGTTTGCTGCTGGTGTTGATCATTGGATTGGTCATAACTTCTTGTCTTTCGATGCACCCATCCTCAATAAACTTATTGGTACAACGATACCAGTTACTCAAGTCACCGATACTCTTATCCTCTCAAGAATGGACAAACCTGATAGAGAAAATGGACACTCACTTTCATCGTGGGGAGTAAGAGCAAAGTATCCTAAGATTGAGTTTCACGATTTTAAATTCTTCACAGAAGAAATGCTGGAGTATTGTATACAAGATGTAAACCTATGTCATAAAGTATATCTTTATCTTATGAAACGTATGAGTAAACATTCTTCTGAAGCTATTCGTATGGAGCATACAGTCAGATATCTAATAAACCAGCAACAACAAAATGGTTTTAGTTTTAATTATCAGGAAGCTAATATGCTTGTAGCATCTCTTGAATCAGAGAAACGATCTGTTGAACATGAAGTTCATAAGACTATGAAACCATTAGCTACTTTAATTAGAGTTGTTACACCTCGTATTAAAAAGGATGGAACAATGTCTACTGTTGGTCTATCTAAGTTAGGTGATCATGCTGCTTATGTATCAGGTATGTTTTCTTTAATTGAGTTTCCAGAATTTAATCTAGGAAGCCGTAAGCAAATTGCAAGGCAACTTCAATTCAAAGGCTGGAAGCCTAATAAGTTTACAGATAAAGGTAATATAATTGTAGATGAGGTTGTTCTTGAAAATGTTAAGCTACCTGAAGCCCAACTTATATATAAATTTTTACTCTTACAAAAACGTATAGCTCAAATTAATAACTGGATAAAAGCATACAATCATGACACAGGATGTATACATGGCGAGGTAAATACTCTTGGTGCAAATACTAATCGTATGACCCATAACTCACCTAATGTTGCTCAAACCCCTGCATCTTATTCACCTTATGGTGAGGAGTGTAGAGAATTATTTAAACGTAGATCATCAGATCGTGTCCTAGTAGGATCAGATGCTTCGGGTCTAGAGTTAAGATGCCTTGCTCATTATATGAATGATGATTCATTTACTGAAGAGATATTGGATGGAGATATCCATTCTGTAAATCAGAAGATGGCAGGACTTCCATCACGAGATGCAGCTAAGACATTTATCTATGCATTAATCTATGGTGCAGGGCCAGCTAAGATGGGAAAGATTATAGGTGGTGGTAAAACAGAAGGCCAACAAATGTTGGAGATGTATTTTAAGAAGTCACCTAAACTTAAACGTCTTATTGATAACGTAAAACGTACAGCACGAACAGGATATGTACGAGCCGTAGACAATCGTTTATTAAATGTACGATCTGAACATGCTGCTTTAAATCTTTTATTACAAGGTATGGGTGCAATAGTCTGCAAGTATTGGCTAATAGAAATCATGAAGTTAGTGTATAAAAATAAGTTAGATGTACTACTCGTTGCATCTATACATGATGAATATCAGTTCGATGTTTTAAATGATCATGCCTCTGAGTTTGCAGACTACACAAAACAAGCTATCAAGACAGTAGAATCTCAGCTTAATCTTCGTTGTCCTTTGGACAGTGACTTTAAGATAGGATCAAACTGGAGTCAGACACATTGATAAATAATATAATAATATTTTGCACCAGTTTATTAGTACTAGTAACTTTAATAATATTAACTACAGGGTGTTCATTACCCCTACATTATCAGATAGCGTCATGGACACTCGATGGTCTGTCATACATCACCACAGAAAAATCTGTAACTGATCACGGCATCTCAATTGTTGCACAGAAAGATTGTGCTTTGTTACGAGTTGTTTATGGTAATGAGATTTGTATTAATGATAGGTGATAACTCTGTAAGTAAATGAAATGAACTTACAGATTATCACTATCATATTATAGAAAGAAAGGAAAATATATGTTGACATAGAGAACGCAATAAACGATACTAAAAAACATTAAGATAAAATCACATTTTGTGAAAGGAATATAAATGAAAAAACAACGTACCAGTGAAGATAAAGTTCTATCTGCACTACGTAAGCGTTATCGTGTAACTCGTAAGACTGCGATTGAACGTAACCTATCAGAAAATATTACAGCTACAATAGCAAGGCTTCGACAAAGAGGCTACGATATTGACACTGTAACAGCACGTACACCTGAAGGTTCTACATACACTCGCTATCGTCTTGTCGATGAACCACAACTTAACGTAATTTAATTTAATTTAGAAAGGATATATAATACAATGAGTATTATTCAAGGAACCGCATTTTGGGCTTCGGTAACCCAACCTAACACCACCTATGAGCCTGTATGGTCTGTAGATGTAGGTAATCTCTCAGCTAAAGCTAAGAAAACTTTGAAAGCTGATGGTCTGGGAGATAAGATTAAAAATAAAGATGATGAGAAAGGTGATTTCATCACTATAAAACAAAAAGTTAACAAGCGTGATGGCTCTACGTTTGAACCACCAAAGGTTGTTGATGGTATGAAACGTCCATTTACTTCTCTCATTGGTAATGGCTCTGAAGTTGCAGTTAAGTACACTGCGAGAGAGTGGGAGTATAATGGTAAGGCAGGTATAACTGCTGATCTTAAAGCAGTACAGGTTATTAAACATATACCTTATGGAGATAACGAAGACTTTGACACTGTTGAAGGAAATGATCTAGACGATATTCCTTTTGATGATGTTCCTATGACTGCAGCTGGTTAAATATAGCAGTCATTAACAGTGAGGAAGGGTAGGATTTTAAAGCTCCTTTTGCCTACCCTTCCTTTTTTTCTAAGGAGTCTTAGGTATAATCATGGCTAAGAAAAAATCAATTAAGACATTAGTAGATGATATCTATAAAGTCTTTGAAGAATATCAATCACCATCACAAGAAGACCTAGATACATTTTCAAAAAATATTAGTGACATAGTTTCTTCTCGTATCACAGAGAAGAGAGAACGCAAACAACATTTAAGATTATCACAGATAGGTGTACCTAATAGAAAACTTTGGTATTCAATGAATACAGATCAATCTGAAATACTATCAGGTCAAGATCGTTTAAAGTTTATGTATGGTGATATCCTTGAAGAGTTATTAAATCTTTTAATTAAAACATCTGGACATCAGATAGAAGATTTACAAAAAGAATTAAAAATAGATGGCATTGTTGGTCACCAAGATTGTAAGATTGATGGTGTTGTTACTGATATTAAATCAGCTAGTTCATTCGCAACTAAAAAATTTACAGATGGATCATTGCTTAGAGGTAACGATCCTTTCGGTTATGTTGCACAGATATCAGCTTATGCTGAATCACAGAAACAAAGTAAGGCTGCTTTCTTGGTTATCAATAAAGAGAATGCAGCTTTACATTTATTAGAAGTAGATTTCTTTGATATGATCAATGCAACTGATCGTGTTAAAGAATTAAAACAGGTAGTTAAAAATGATACACCACCTGAAAAATGTTATGAAGATCAAGCTGAAGGAATGTCTGGCAATCGTATACTTAATATGCATTGTTCTTGGTGTCCCTATAAGTTTACTTGTTGGTCTGATGCTAACAATAATACTGGCTTGCGTGTATTTAAGTATGCAAAAGGTCCAAGGTATTTTACACATGTTAGTAAAGAGCCGAATGTTCAGGAGATTACATGTTAAATTTTGATAAAGGAAAACAAGATGTTCTATTTAGTTCAAATAGAATTACTAATATTGCAAAGTTTTGTAACGCAATCTATGACAATAGTAGAAAGCTTGGTGTAGATCAGGATGTACAGGACAAAAAAAGAACAGGCCGTGAAGTAAATTTACAAGGCATGGCTGCAGAGATTTGGTTTAAAGAACGATATCAAATCCCTTATTCATTAGAAATAACTGAAGATGCAATCAAACCTAGATCATATCTAGAAGATATAGATGTTCAGTATAAAGATTTAATATTTGAAATTAAACAAACTACGTATTCTAATGGGTGTTTATTTTTAAGACCTTCAACACCTTATCATAAAGAAAGAAAAATTCTTGGAGATATATATGTCTTAGTAGTTGGATCATTTCCACATTATGAAACATGTAAGTTTATTTCTAGAGAAGAATTTATTTTTCTTAATTCAGATGATAAAGGTATCCTAACAAAACGTATGCATAAACGTATTGGAAAACAGGGGTACTTTGTAGAGCAATCTGAAATGAAAGATACATTAACTGAAGCAGTAAAGTGGCTAAAAGAAAACGAAAAACTAGCAGCTTAAAATTTAGAAGCGGATCAGAAAAAAAATGTTCTGACCTTCTTAATAAAAGAAAGGTAGAGTATGCATATGAGCCTACGAAGTTTCCGTATGTTCTAACAAAGACATACCTACCTGACTTTTATATTTCTAAATATAATTTTTACATAGAAGTTAAAGGTAGATTTACAAGCTCAGATAGAGCTAAACATTTATATGTTAAACAACAGCATCCAAACTTAGATGTAAGATTTATGTTTGATAATCCAAACGCAAAACTTTATAAAGGCTCACCATCTACTAATGCGGATTGGGCTATAAAACATAATTTTTTATACTGTAAAACATCCGAAGGGATTCCGAAAGAATGGTTTAAAAATGCCTACAAAAAACACGAGTGATATTAATATATTACTAGATGATTTAGTAATAAATAGTTCACAATCATCTTCTCCTGAACGTACTTTATTTTTAGCTGTTATACTTCAAGCTTTACTTGATGCTACTAAACCACAGTATGCAGGTGAAGCTGAACAATCAGACCTTGATAGAAGAAGTGCACAAGCTTGGTTCAGTTCTTCAGTAGGAGTTACAGCTAAAGACTTTTCTGATGTATGTGATTTAGCTGGTGTTGATGTAGGTTACACAAAACAATTTGCTTTTAAAGTTATACAATCAGGAGAAGTTACTTTTATTCGCAAGCGTATCAACGCTCTTCTTACACATGACTAGGATTAAATTATGAAAGATAATGTAAACCACCCCACCCATTATAACTATGCTGGGGTTGAATGTATTGATGCTATACAAGCAGCCACAGGTAAGGAAGGTTTTGAAACTTACCTACAAGGTAACATTATAAAATATCTCTGGAGATATAAATATAAAAATGGAGTAGAAGATTTACAAAAAGCTAAATGGTATTTAGAAAAATTAATATCAGTACAGGAAAAAGGAGAATGATGTTTACTATGAAATATAAAACAAGAGAATTAAAAGTAAAAGAGTTTCATAAAAAGTTTGATCTAGATGTAGATAGTCAACCAAGAGCATCTCTTTTATGTTTAAGATCAAAACTTATTCTTGAAGAAGCTAATGAAGTATCAGAAGTTTTAAATGAAATGAGTATGGATGTTATGAGGGGTAAACCTGTAACAAATCAACAAACAGAACATTTACTAAAGGAGTTAGCCGATCTACAATACGTTCTTAGTGGGACAGTAGTTGCACTAGGTAATATTAAAACTGATAACTTTGATGCTGCTATTAATTTAGTACATGAAAGTAACATGTCTAAACTAGACAACGATGGCAATGTAGTGTACGATTCAAAAGGTAAAGTATTGAAGAGTAACAACTACAAAGAACCCGATTTAAGCCAGCTTATTTAAAGGAAAATAAAATGAAAATACTATCCGAATATCATGGTAGTAAGGACTACCCAAATCGTAAGGCTCGTGTACTATACTCTAGTGGAAGTGGTACATACTACGTTAATCTCTATAGGCGTTTTACTGATGCTCAATACTCTTGGCAAAATAATGTAGACACCTTAATGAAATCAATACATTGTGATGGACATAGTTTAAGGTATGCTGAAGACTGTGCAGAAAATTATGTTATGGGTTGGGGAATGTTTGATGAAAATTTCTATCCCCTTAAAGATGAAAGGCACGATCCTCATGTCCAGTAATTATGAAGACTTTATTCACATTAGTAGGTACGCTAGGTATTTACCAGATGAACATAGACGAGAGACTTACAACGATACTGTAGATCGTTGGTGGAAATATATGACAAGTAAATTTCCATCTTTAATAAAACACTCAGATGTTTATGAAGCTATTTTAAATAAAGAAGTTATGCCTTCTATGCGTACTATGATGGCTGCAGGAGATGCATTAGATCGTAATAATATAGCTGCTTATAACTGTAGTTATCTAGCAGTAGACGATCCAAAAGCTTTTGATGAAGCTCTTATGATCTTAATGTGTGGTACTGGAGTAGGTTACTCTGTAGAACGTGATGCAATAGAAAAACTACCTCAAGTTCGTAACAACATTACTCGTACTATAGATACAGTTGTTGTTGCGGATAGTAAAGAAGGATGGGCTAAAGGATTACGTCAGCTTATCATGCATCTATATGCAGGAGAACATCCAACGTGGGACTTATCAAAGATCAGACCTGCAGGTAGTAGATTAAAAACATTTGGCGGTAGAGCTAGTGGACCTGAACCTCTGGATAATTTGTTTAGATTTGTAACCTCTTCATTTTATAAAGCTGAAGGAAGAAAACTTTCTAGTCTAGAGTGTCACGATATAATGTGTGCAGTTGCTGCTGCTGTTGTAGTAGGTGGTGTACGTAGAAGTGCAATGATAAGTTTATCTAATCTTAGTGATGATCGTATGAGACATGCTAAAATGGGAAGTTGGTTTAATGAAAATGTTAATCGAAGCTATGCAAATAACTCTATCTCGTTCTCATCTAAACCCGATATGGGTACATTCCTACGTGAATGGACTTCTATCTATGAGTCTAAAAGCGGTGAGCGTGGTATATTCAATAGGGTAGCTGCCGTTAATAAAGCTAAAGAGATTGAAAGAGATACAGATCATTTATTTGGTACAAATCCTTGTGGAGAAATCTCACTACGCCCTAAACAATTTTGTAATCTAAGTGAGGTTGTTGTTCGCCCAAAAGATACTAAGAAAAGTATTAAAGATAAGGTACGTATCGCTACAATTATAGGTACATATCAATCAGCACTAACTGATTTTAAATATTTATCTAAAAAGTGGACTGATAATAGTGAAGAAGAAAGGTTGTTAGGTGTTTCTATCACAGGTATATTTGATAATCCAATTACATATAATCCTGATCCATCTTTTCTAAATACACTTCGTGAGTATTCACATGAGATTAATAAATCAATTGCAAAAGAACTAAAGATACCAGCGTCTGCTGCAATTACTACAGTTAAACCTTCTGGTACAGTATCACAACTTGTCAATAGTGGTAGTGGTATACATCCACGTTATGCTCATCATTATATTAGAAGAGTAAGAGCTGACTACACTGATCCATTAGTAGAGTGGATGATAGATGCAGGGATGCCTTATGAGGTAGATATTTATAACAATAAAAATTATGTATTCTCATTTCCAATAAAATCAGATGAACATGCCGTAACTCGTAATGATATATCTGCACTTCATCATCTTGATATATGGTTGAAGTATCGTAAATATTGGACAGATCATAATCCTTCAGTTACAATATATGTAGGTGAAGATGAATGGGCTGATGTAGGTGCTTGGGTCTATCGTCATTGGGATGATGTATGCGGAGTAACTTTTCTTCCTCGTGAAGATGATTCCCATAGTTATGTTCAAGCTCCTTATGAAGAGGTGGATGAAAAACAATGGGAAGAGTTAGCTAAAAATGTACCACTTATTGATTACTCTAAATATATTGAGCATGATGATAATACTACATCTTCTCAAGAGTTAGCTTGTACTTCAGGAGTATGTGAGATTTAATATGGTTGATCCAGAATTTTTTATAATAGAAAATTTTTTAACGCCTGATGCATGTGACATGTTAATTAAACATATCCCTGCTGATCATTCAGCATCTGTAGTGGATTTGAATACACCTATCGAAGATAAAACAAAAAGGGATACACAACTTACTTTCCTTGAGCCTGATAGTATGATAGGTATGGTGTACATGTATGCAGCTAAAAAAATAAATAAAGAACTAAATTGGAATTTTAATATTACAAGTGTTGAATCAATACAGGTATTAAAGTATGATGTGGGTGGATTCTATGTGCCTCATATAGATGTTCTACCTACATCATCTACCCAAAGACAACGTAAAATTTCTTTTAGTGTAGCTTTAAATTCTCCTGACGAATATGAAGGAGGGGAACTTATGGTTTATCCTATGGCAAATCCTGATGGTATCTCTCTTAAATTACCTAAAGGTGATGCTATAGTTTTTCCTTCTTTTCTTTATCATGCAGCTAGTGTGGTAAAAGAAGGCACTAGATATTCCTCAACTGCGTGGATACAAGGAGAAAACTGGCGATGAATTGTTGGCATTGTAATACAGAATTAATATGGGGTGGTGATCACGATATCTCTGAAGAAAATGAAGAGTATTTAATAGTATCAAATTTAAGTTGCCCTAATTGTAACTGTATTGTTGATGTATATTTTCCTAAAGATGAAGAAAGTCCTTGATTAAGCTATATAAATTAATTATACTGTAGTTATAGATGCCTATAATAGGGTCTATTTATTTTAACTTGCTTACATAAGGAGATAAATATGTTTAATAGAATATTAGCAGAAGAATTTTGGAATTGGAATACATTCCCTCATTATAGTTGGAGTCGTCAACCAGAGATATATGTTGTTTCAGAAAAAACTATAAAAGAAATTCAAGATAAAAAAAAGACAAGAACTATAAAAGAAATTGATGATAAGATAGAAAGTCTTGAAGCTTATAAAAAAGAAGTTATAGATTTTTATGAAGAGGCTGATAAAAAAATACCTAAACTTATTAAAGACAGTGACGAAGCTGCATAACATATAGGAAGATGTATGTATAAGAAAGATCCTGTAATCTATATAGGTTACGATGAACGTGAACATGATGCATTTGAAGTTTTAGTTCATTCAATAAAAAAACATGCATCTAAACCTATTACAATAATACCATTAAAACAAGATAACCTTAGGGCTGCTGGCTTATACTCCCGACTTCATCACACTGATAACGATGGACAATTTTGGGATAGTGTAGACGGCAGACCCTTCTCTACTCAATTTTCTTTTACACGTTTTTTAGTACCTGCTTTAAATCAGTATGAAGGATTAGCTTTGTTTATGGATTGTGATATGCTAGTTCGATCTGATATATGGGAAGTATTTGATTATTGTACTGATCCTAAAAGAGCAGTATACACTGTGTTTCATAAATATAATCCTGATAAAGGATTAAAATTAGATAATAAAATACAACAAAGTTATTCTAAAAAGAATTGGTCTAGTTTTGTTGTATATAATTGTGATCATCCTATCCACTTAGACCTAACAAGTTTTGATGTATCTAGAAAATCAGGAAGATATTTACATACATTTGGATGGCTAAATCAACCTATATATTTTGGAGAAATTCCAGAAAAATGGAACTGGCTAGATCACCACTCATCAGAAAATATAGAAGCAAAAAATGTACACTTTACTACAGGTGGACCTTGGTATACACATTGGAAAGCTAGTCGTGATGCTGATGAAAAATATGCAAGTGAGTGGTTGAGTGAATATAATAACCTTCAGGAAGACTAAATGTTAAATTTTGTTACAAGTATACACGAAGAAGGCTTACGTACATATGGTTTACGTATGCTTAACTCAGTTGCAAAATACTGGGATAAAGATAGTTTACAATTGACATGTTTCTACCATGACTTTGATATTAATATTTATAATATTCCTAATGTACCTCATATTAAATTTCGTAATTTAAACGATATACAGGATATGATTGACTATCGTAATAACTTTAAAAAGTACGATGGTACTACAAGTGAGGGTTATGATTGGCGTACAGATGCAATTAAGTGGTGTCATAAAGTTTTTGGAATAACTGAACTTGCTTTTGAGATGGCAGAAAATTCTGTAAAACCCGGATGGTTAATATGGTTAGATGCAGATACACTTACAACTAAAAGGTTTTCTGAAAGTAGTATAAAAGAATACTTAAATGATAAATGTTCTATCGTACATTTAGGAAGAACAGAGACTGATTATAGTGAAACTTCTTTTTTAGCTTTTAATTTAAATAGAGAAAATCCATTACAGTTTCTAGCTGATTTAAGAGGAGCTTATATAAGTGGAGAGATATTATGTTATCGTGAATGGCATGATGGTTTTATTATAGAACGTCTTTTAAATATATATAAAGCACATGGTACTAACGTACACAATTTAACACCTAAAGTATATGGTCTAGATGCATTTGGACAATCACCTTTATCTGAGTATATGTTACATTATAAAGGACAAACAAAAACTGTTAATGAAGATAAGATATCTCCAGATGTAAATGGTCCTGCTAGGTATGGTCAATTACTTAAAATTATTCAACATTATAATACCAAGTCAGTTATTGAAACAGGTACATGGAATGGTGGTAGAGCCATACAAATGGCTGAAGCTGCTTTTACAAGAGGGGATAAGTTTACATATACAGGCTTTGATCTATTTGAAGATGCTACGCATATAACTAATCATGTTGAGTTTAATACTAAACCACATAATTATAAAACTGCTGTTATTAAACGTCTTAAAGAATATCAAAAAAAGAAAAAAGAAGAAGGTAAAACTTTTAAATTTAAGATTATTAAAGGTAATACAAATAAAACTTTACTAAAGAAAAAATACTCTGCTGAGTTAGCTTATATTGATGGTGGACTTTCATATTCTACTGTTAAAAATGATTACAATAATATTAAAACTGATGTTGTAGTTTTTAATAATTATTTTTCTGAAGATGAAGAAGGTAATAAACCTAGTATAGAACATAGTGGAGTTAATACACACGTAGATAATTTAATAAAAGAAGTAATAGAAAATAAAATTCCTTATAGAGTAAAGGTTCTACCATCAAGTGATAAGATAATTGGTGGTGGTACTACTCACTTAGCTTTAGTTCTTAAAGATGATAACCTTCCTGACATTCCCGAAGAGTTTAGAAAAGTTCCTATTGTTGTTAATCCTAAAGATTGTATGCCTGACGATTATATTCTTAATAATATTAATACAAATGTAGAATTAATTGAAGATTTAAATTGGATTAAAGTTTGTGGTTTAACACAAGATAACTTAATTGTTGTGTCTGGTGGAGAAGTTAATTATAAAAAGTTAAAATCAAAAATACAGAAGTTTAAAAAATCTGGACAAGGTTATAAAATTGCATGTGTTAAACATGCCTATCCAAAACTTTTAAAAAATAAAATATATCCTGACTACTGTGTTATCTTAGATCCAAGACCTATAAAAGGTGTCTCAACACATGGAGTATTACGTAAAGATTTACTATCAAAGATACGTAAAGATACTTTATTTCTTGTTGCTAGTATGACTGATCCATCAGTAGTTGAACATCTTATGTCTAAGGGTGCGAACATTAGATTATGGCACGCATACAGCGAAGCTATTCGTGATAAGACTTCAACTGAAGAATTAAAAACTCATCCTGATCTTGATCTAGATGAAAATGTTACATTAGTAACAGGTGGAACATGTGCAGCTATGCGAACATTAGGAATGTTTCATGTTCTAGGTTTTAGAAACTATCACTTATTTGGTTTTGATTGTAGTGTAAAAGATATAACTCCAGAACAAGAGAAAGAAATTCTAGAAGATAATGGAAATCCAAAATACATGAAGGTTGAAATATATGGTAATGTATTCTGGACAACTGGTGAGTTATTAGCAATGGCACAAGATTGTGAAAAACTTTTTAGTAGATCAGATTTAGATATGACTATTAATTTTTATAATGATGAACCAACATTAGTTTCTGAAGTATATAAATCTTCATTAAAAAATAATGAACTTAATTATAAAGAGTTGTTTAATGCCTCTTAATAAACAACAAGAAGTATTTTGTCAGCATTATACATTAAGTCGTAATGGTACTGAGTCAGCTAAACAAGCTGGCTATAGTGCTATTGCTGCAGCTAATCAAGCTTCAAGACTACTTAAACGAGAAGATATAAAGTTAAGATTAGAAGAACTTGAGTCTACCTTTGAAACTGAAATTGATGTTATCAAAGAACTAGAGAAACAATATACATATGCTAATACACAAGGGCATACTAACAGTGCAATCAAAGCTCTTGAAATGTTGTCTCGTGCACGAGGTAATAGTCCAGATAATATTCAACAATCATCTGACTCTTTAGAAAAAGAAATTATTAGATGTATGGAAATACTAGGAGAAGAAAAAGTTGTTGAGCTTGTAGCTAAATGTAATTGGAACTATAGCTTACCTACTCTAGAAGAACAGGCTGAAGCTGAAGAGATTGTAAAAAAACAAACAGTGGAAGAGAAAAATTAATATGAAAGAACTGGTTATATTAATTGTTATGATGTTTCCTGAATATGCAACATACCCTAATTCAGTTGCAGTCAGTCATTTTGAAGGTAAACCTTTAATATTTAACAATGAAGATGCGTGTGAAGAATGGATATGGAATGACCTAGAAAATTTAAAAGAGTATGGTCATGCTGTATATCCAAAAGCAGTTGCTGTTAAATCTATTAGTTGTGTACATAAAAACTAAGATAAAAATAATTCTTTTTCAGCTGCCCTACGTAGTACTAATCCTCTAAGGATTTTACCATTTGCCCTTCTCCATTTTCCAAATTCATTAGCTGCTGCTAATCTTTCATTCCTATTTAATTTAGAACGAAGTGTAGAATTTTGTAGGTTACCTAGTCCTAAGTTATATGAGAATGAGATAAGGGCTGCATGTTCGTTAGCATTTAAATCTACTTTAATAAGTCTCTTAACTCCAAGAGCAAACTTCTGTAGATCAAAAGCTAGGATACCTTCAGCTTGCTCTATAAGAATGTCAGGATCATCCATTGTTACTCGCCTACCATCAGGGTAACGAGTAGCTCCAAAGCCTATCGTAGGGACTTTAGCGGGACATAGATATGAATATAGATGACAACCTTCGAAGTGTTTTATAATTGGCACTGCAAAGTTAATAGCACTGTCTATTTCTGATTCCACTTGGATACCATCCTATTACCAAACCAAAATGAAATCACTGCAGAAAATAACATCTGGATATCTTCTGACCATACAATACTAACGGCATCCCCTGCTGCTAACCCTGATGCTGTTAATGCTAAGTATGCACTTATCTCAACAAAGGCAAACAAACCAAAGAAGCAGTAGGTTATTACAGGTCTAACTGAAGCTGATAGTGATGAAGTCCACTTAGCTGCATTCTTATGTATAGCAGCGTCATGTTTATACATAGCTTTCATCTGATCTATATCAGCTTGTGTATTTATTTCTTCTAATCGTTGTATATGTGCATCAGATTGAGCCTTCATCTGAAGGTCCATTACTTTTAATTCATGTGCTTTATCGGCACGATCTTGAAAATAGTCCATTACTTTTGGAAGAAAGGAAGTACCAAACCCAAGAACTGATCCTAGTAAACTTAACATATCTTCTCCTACTCAAGTGGCATACGATTTAATTCTATAAATTTTTTTCTTATACGTTCTCTAACTTTATTCATATCTCTATCAGGAGCTTGAGTACGTCTTGCAGACATCATATCAGCCCTACTTAACATAGAAGGAATAAGGTTATTTCTTTCTGTTCTCATTAAATTAGTAAGCCTTTGTTTTTGTGGTGCTATATCTTTACCTATAGACATAGCCGAAACAAGTTCTCTATTATTGAAACCTAGTTCTCTGTATGCTTCCATTGCATGTTTAATTTCTTGTCCAGCTTTAAATCTATCTCTTTGAGTAGACATATAAGCTTCAAATATTTCATCCTCCGATGCGTTAGGATTAGAAATAGCATTTTTAACTTTATTACCTACACCTTTACTTAGTATACTTTCAAATGGACGTAAATGATAATTTACTCCAGCACTTAAATCCATACGTTTTTTACCTAATCCTAATAATCCCTGTATATTAACTTCTTCAGGATTTATAACTGCTCCACCTTTACTTCTAACACCAGATTTTTCATACTCTGATTTCTTTTTTGTCCAATTCATAAATCCGGGAGTAAAAGGATCAAGGGCTATAGATAATCCATTAGCAATTAAATCTGGTACACCAACATCAGTTAATGTAGTTCCAACAACATCTGTAGATGGAACAAAAGCTTCTCCTGCTTTTCGTCCTTGAGTCATTTTTAATACACCATCTAAAATCATAGATGTCCCAACAAACGGAGCCATTTGATTTTCAAATAAACCTATTGCAGCTTGATTAAATTCAGGACGATCTGTTATTTTTAACTTACCATCTACATCATCAACTGAATTAATTATTTGATGAGTTGCAGATGACATAGATTTAAGATAATCAAATGGATCAAGAGAACCTAAACGAAGATAGTCAAAACCTTTTTGATTCTTTTTTTTATCTATACCACTTAAATAAATTCTATTTGAAAATGCTTCATAATGTGGAGCTAAAGTATTAATAGCATCTACTTGATCATTAGTAATTCCATGAGCTTCTTTACTATATTCCATAGCCATAGAAGGTATCATTCCTACTGTTGTTAGTCCTGCAAGTTTTTTAGCTGCTTCTTTCTGTAATGTTTTATTTCCACTTGCTGCATCTTTTAACGTGTATTTACCTAAGTTTTTAGAGATACGTATCATCTCTGCAGGAAACGATAGGAAATCTCCAAAGGGACTAACACGTAAACTTTGTATAGCTTTACTTACTTGTGCATAGTTAGGCATTAAATCACGAGTACGTTGTGCTGCTTGTTGATCTAATTCATTATCAGATAATTTAGGATAAGCTTTTTTTAAATACTCACGAGTTTTTTCAAAATGCATAATTTTAAAGACATCATCTTCAGCTTGATATAATTGAAAAGGTTTATCTACTGCTACTGTTTTACCTGCTTTTAATACACGATTTCTACCTTTTTGTTCCATCCAAGTATAAGGGTCTTTACCTGCCTGTTGCAGGTTACGCCTAATCATTCCTAAACCTACACCACTATTAACTACACCTAACGCTGTTAATTTTCCTTGGTATTTACCTAACTCTTCATTACTTTTTCCAGCAAGATTTTTAAGAGTAACTCCTACAGCTTTTCCTGCTCCTTTACCCATAGGTAATAATCCATTAGCTATTAATATAGCAGCTTGACCAATTGTATTTGCAACATGTGTAGCAGGATTATAAACAGTTTTTGCTGATTGTGATGCACCTTTTAATTTTTGAAACATTTGAAAAAATTTATTATCAGTAGACATAAAATCATCTAAACCTTGTCTAATAAATTTTTCATATGTAGGATCAACATATAAACCATCTAAAGAATTTCTGACACTAGCTTTTTTATCTCTACCAAATATTCTAGACATTCTTGAATCTAAACCAGCAGAAGCCTGTACAAAATCTTGTTCTCTTGTTGCAGAAGCTAATCTCTTTTTTAATAAATGATCTTTAATTTCATCTACAAAATCTACTTCTGCATTTAAGCGTGAAAGTTTTTCTATAGTTTTTCCATATTGAGTTGAAGGGTCTTTTATCTCACCATAGAATGCTTTTAATTCAGGTGGTATACCTTTTTTTCTTTTCAAAGCTCCAGCAGATTTACCTGCACCAGTAAAAGCTTTAGATAAAACACCTAAATCTCTTGCAATATCATCTTCAGGTGTTGCTTTAATTAATGCTAATAAAATATCTTGAACTTTTTGATCACTAGTATTATCCCCAACTCTTTGTTTAATAAAATTAGCAGCATTCTGTACAACTTCATCGTTAGGCTTAAACTTTTTAACTCGTTTAATCATAGTTTTTCTAAAAACAGGATCATCAAATACATCATATGATCTATTTAAATATACACCTAAGTTTTTATCTACTACTGCTTGAAGTTTAGAGTGTCCAACTAAATTACGTTTTAAATTTTTAGAAGCTTTATCAATATTACTACGCATACTAGTAATAATTTTTGTTACCTCAGGACTTAATACTACAGCTTTAGAACCAGCTAAAGCTTCATTAATAATATCTTGTTGTTGTTCTTTATTTTTTCCTTTTAATGTTGGGTCTTTTTTAACCGCACGTTTTAAATCTTGAGTTAATCCTTCAGCTTCTAATAAAGCACGTTGAGATGCTTGATTTCTTTTAATACCTGCAGCAAATACTTTATCATCTACACCACGTTGAGATGTAAAATTTTCTCTTACAAATCTAGATAATTTATTATTAGTTGCTGCACCTGTTATTTTTTTTAAAGTTTTTTCTCCTATAACATCTTTTACTGCTTTACCGCCTATCTTTGCAACTGGTCCTAAACCACCTACAACACCCATCATTGCTGAATCAAACGCTATATTTTTAGGTAAGACTTGTTTATAGTATTCTTTATACTTTTCTTCACGAGACATATTAGAAGAATCAATTCCACTATCTTTTAACTTAGTATCTATATCTCCTACTAATGGATCAACAATAGAATAAGCTGCTCCATATCCAGCACCTGTTAATGTACCTTTTGCTACAGCACCTAAACCTTTAGTAGGTTTTTTTCCTACTGTTTTAAGTGAGCTTCTAGTAGCTGTTCTTTTAAGTCTAGAAGTTATAGCCCTAGATGATGGAGAAAGTGCACCAGTAGCTCTTAATCCTAATTGTGTACCTTTAAGTAAAGTTGTAGCAGGAATAAAAACAGCAGCTATTTGACCAGTTAATTTTTCAGTTTCACCACCCATAGTATCACTATGATAAGGATCAAATAATGTTTTTATACCTTTTTTAAAACCATCAGAAAGATACTCATCAGAAAAACTATCTGCTTTTTTCCCTATATAATCTGTAATCTTTTGACCTGTTTCAGTTGTATCAGCAAGCATATCTGCAGCTTCAACTACTCCAGTAGCTAAATCACCAATAGCTCTACCTGCAATACGTGAGATAACATTACTACCGCCTTTTAATTCATCGTCAATTTTGTCTCGATAAATTTCACGTTGCTCACTAGTAGCATCATCTAAAGAAGAAACACCAAATTCTTCCAAAGATTTTCTTTTTATATTTTTTTGAATAGGTTGCCAATCTTTAAAGTATGCATCCATATACTCATCAGGATCATAACCTGCTTTTTCCATAACATTTCTTCGCTCTTCTTCCGTATCATACTTCGTAAGTTCGCTTAATGTTTCTTGGAATGTTTCGCTTTTAACTGAAATAGCCACTTATTAATTACCTTCTATCTCTAAAGCTTTTTTTGTATCTTCTACTGTTGGTACACTACCTGTGTTATTTACAACTTCAGAAAGACTTGTATCTCCATCAGCATCAGGTAATGGTCCTGATGAACCAGTTGCAGCACTAATAGCTTTTGTAATTCGTTTAAGTCTTGCTTTATAATTTTCTAATGCTTTTTCTTCACCTACACTACCTGCTTCATTAATAGCTAATTGTTGTGCTTGTAAAATTCTTGATGAAAATCTAGGATCAAGAGTATTTAATTCTTGTCCAAGAACACTGGTAACTGTATCATTAATAGCTCTATCAAATTTAAGTATATTAACACCAAGTTCAGCAGCTAATTTAGCGTTAGCAGTTTTTTGTGCATTAATTTCTTTTATTAATGCTAAGTTTTCAGCAAACTCTTGTCCACTAATTTCACCTTGAAGTGTAGCTAGTTTTAAAGCTTCAGCATCCATCTCACGATCAATACCACGACCTTCTTTCATTGCAGCTTGTATATCAGGTAAAGCTACTTGAGAACCTGCAACTAGACCATCGACAATACCTTTTCCTTCTCCACCTGCTTCAGCCATTTTTAGAAAACCTTGCATTAATCCTAAAGCTTTATCCTGTTCTGTAGACTCTTTTCTTTTTTCACGATTAGCCTCTTGAGCAGCAAGTAACTCTGCAATTTTATCTTTAAGTGCTTTTCTATCAGATTGAAGTCCTTGAAGTGGGGGAACTGGTATAGGATTACCCCCTTTACCAGTATTAATATATTGTTGAGTTGGCATTGCTCCAACAGCTGTACTAGCTTGTGCGAAGCCCATCTTCTTTACAACATCAGGAGCTTTCTTCTTTAGAGCTTGAAGTCCTTTATTACCTGCAGGTACTTTCTTTAAAGGTAATGATGCAATACCACCACCTTTATTACCAAAAGCTTTATAACCTGATGCACCTGCACCAAGTAAGCCAGTTACTTGAGTAGCTAAATTAGGTGGCGGTGTTGATGTTTGGCTTACCTCAAAGACATTAGGTGTAAGAGGAAAACCACGAATAATAGAACTATACTCTTGTAGTACACGTTCTGGATATTGCTGTTCTTCTAAGAACTGTTGATATGCAATATCAGTTGCACGTTGTTGTTGCTGTTGTTTTTGTGCACCTACACCAGACAATGCACCAAGTTCTGCAGTTGCCAGTCGTGGAGCAAGTTCAGCTAGACCTGCAAACTGTTGTCCACCTGAAAGGTTTCTAGCTCTTTCTCTTTCAAACTGACCAGCAGCTTGTTCAAATGCACTTTGTGAACCTGTTTTTTGAATATCAGAAAGTAGTTGTGCTTCATTACGCATCTGTTCTGCTTCTAGAATAGCTTGTCTAGAACCACCAAAACCACCTGTAGCTGCTCCTTGTGCAGCAATATCTTGAAGTTGGGATGCTCCTTTACGTTCAGCTTCTCTCTTCTGTATATCTACTACTGACTGCATATATGGAGACATGTATTGTTGTACAGCTTCAGGAGTAAAACTTTGTTGAGATGCTAGAGTTGCACCAAGGGCAGGAGCTATATAAGTTTTAGCTGAAGCAAGAGCAGGATCAGAAGATATACCAGCATCTACAAGACCTGTAATACCTTGTTGGGCAGCTTGTTGTTCAGCTGTAAAGTCAGCAAGTCTTGGACCGGGAAATACTTGAAACCCAGCTTCATCTCTAGCTTCAGCCCTAGTCTTAGCACGTTCTAATATATCTTCGATATAAGGTTTCAATTCATCAGGAAACTCTGAAGTTGTTGATTGAACCTGTGACGCTGCTGGGGGTGGTGGTGCAGAGCCTCCCATTCCCATGTTATTCTCCTTTCTCTGTAGTAATAATATCTCTTATCATAACTGTACAACCTTTAGTCCAGCTTAATTTACTTAAAATTTTTAACCATCCCTTACGACCATACATTATTAATCTTTTACATTTATTTTTAGTAGCATAATCTACAAATGTATTTTCTAAGGTAGTTAGATTTATCCATTCTTTACCATCTTTACCTGTAACTAAACGAACTAACAACTCACTAAAATTTGGATATTCAATAAGCTCAGTTACACCTAAACCTTTAATCTCTGCTGTAACTGTATCTATAACAATCCACAGTTCCCAGTATCCACACTCAATATATTCTTTGTAATCTTCAACTGAGTATTCTCTATCTGTTTTATTTAATCCTTTTTCAACTAATGCTTCTATAGCATTCCAATAATATGTTGCATCTTTTTCAGATAAGCGTACAATCTCAATCATATGTTAACCCATAAGTGAAGCTAACTCCTTTAAGCCATTTAATTCTTTTGGCTGTTCACCTTTAGTATAAGCTTTTTGCCTGATGTTTGCTACAAAATTATCAAGTCTATCTGTGCCTGAGTCAGTGCTTCCATTACCTAATGCAGCTACTGTATGAGCATCAAGAACATATTCATCAGGAGAAAGTAAAGCATAATCAGGATCATCGTTCTCTTCCTTCATTACTTTAAACATAACATCATCTGACATACCATCTGATCTTACATCTCCACCTTCAACTAAACCACTAAACTGTTGATAGTCTCCACCCATACTATCATATAAAGCTTCGATACCACCACCTGATTGTGCAGGTACATAACCTCTTGCATTATTACTACGTTGACCAACTACTCCACTTTGTCTACCATATACTCCTGCAGGGGCTTGTGCACTTTGAGTATTCTGATAAAATTTAAGAGGATCACTTTGACCTATTGCAGACTTACGAATATCCTCAGTTGTTAAACCTTCTTGAGCTTGAGGTGTCATTTTAATTTCTTCAGCAGCCCTTGTACCATATGCTGATTGTGCAGACTTAGCTGCAGGAGTTTGAAGTTGTCCTGCCTGTGCCATTTGATCTAGCATTCCTGCACCACTCATAGGCATACCTAATGCTCCTGCAGCTAAAGTAGGGGTAGCACCTAAAGCTGCTTGTGTGACTTGACCAGCTGTAATATCTCCAACAAGTTTAGTTCCTGCAGTAGTTCCTAATGCTTCAGGAATAGCTTGAGTTAAAGGAACTTGTGCAGCTTTTGCTCCTTTTGCTGCTGCTTGTGATAGTAAACTTGTGGTTGCTGGAGTTTTAGAAGCAGCTAACATTTGACTACCAGTTAATCCAGCTTCTGTAGCTGCTGCAGTTCTTGCAGCTGCTGCTGCATTTGTTGTAGCTGCTGCTGTTGCACTTGGTGCTAATCCTTTTGCAGCCTCTGCACTTATAGATGAGCTTTGTAAATATCCACCTGCACCTGCAAGTAAAGCATCAAAAGCTGCAGCACCTGCATCTCTATTAACAGCATATGAAGTTAAACCAGCAGCTGCAGCAGGGATAATAAAACTACTTCCAGCAAATAATGGAGCAGCAGCACCACCTGTAGCAGCTGTGGCAGCTATAGCAGCTGCAGTAGGTAGTAATGATTTTAAATTAAAAGCTTCTGGTAATCCAGTATCAGGATTTACAGTAAGCTGACCTAAAGAAGCTAAACCTTTAATCTCAGGCTTAGTCATATGAACAAGTTCAGTATCCCCCTGTCTTCCTTTTAAAGCCATTAAGCTGGCTAACCCACTCATCGGGGCTTGCCTGTTAATCATCATTGCCATATCTAAACCTACTCCTTATTATTTTATATTCTTTGTATTAAATACATTTGATTGTACTTTAGTATTCTCTGCATAAAATTCACTAGGGGATGAAAAGTCTTTATTCTGTCGTTTATTATACAACGGACCAGTATTAAAAGCCAAACCGCTTAACTGTTTATCTGTAACAATAGTACCTGAATTTAAATTTTGAATATATGTACTATCATTAATTAAGTTATAATACTCTTCTATTTTATCCATTAAGTAAAAGCATCCCACGCAGATGTTTTAGCATTCCAACCATAATATTTACCAGCTTCTAAACTATAAACTATAGCCCCACCATCAGGTCTGCCTATATCGCTAGTAGTAACAGCAGTTCTTACATACCTTGCCTGTTTATAGGTATCCTCTTGATCACGTAAATCTAATTCAATAACTAACTTACTTGCCCATTCCTGTAAGTCATTATACATATTCTGTAATTCAGGAGTAGGAAGTCTTTTATAATAAGATAAGTCAGGATAACGCATTATCTTCTACCATCTCTAGCACCTGACAATCTAACTGAACCCCAACGCCATGAAGTATTATGTGAATTACAAGATACTCTTACTCGTGCTTGTCTACCCCTGCCACGTATATCAACTTTTCTTGTTTCTGCATTAATTGTAAATGGTCCTTTAATAGTTTCAGGACCAGTAGGATATTGTTTAGTAGTAATAAACATATTAATTGTTCCATCATTAATAGTATAATCAGGAATAATTCTATCAATAAACATAATATCTAAACCTTCTTCAAAATCAAAATCAGATGATTCAATAAAGTTAGGAATAGTTACACCATCTGCAGTAAAGATATCATCTGGTTCATTATCATATAAGAAGCTATCATTGCTTGTAGTTATTGTATTATTAAATACATTTCTATCTTCAAAGGTTGTAAATTTACCTGTACCATATACCCAATGATTTTCATCTGGATTATAAATTACATATGAATCACAATCAGTTGATTCTTTTGATGGATATAACCAGACTATTTCTTTAAACTCACTATTAACTCCTGCATAAACTTTATCAAATTGACTCTCATTAATATTGTCATATACGTATCTACGAACAGTTGAGTATAAGTTTTTAACTTGTCCATCAAACATATAGAAATTATCTTGACTCATCCAGAATGTACGACCATCAAAGTCTACACAACCATGTGGACCTATTAATCCACAGTTAGAGCCTAATTGTCTAAACTGAAATATAAATGGTCTACCAACAAACGTCATACCAAATAAAGATTTATCAGTCCAAATATTAATCTGATTTCTAGAACGAACTGCACCAACAATACGTGTACCATCTGTTAGGTCTACTTCTCCTGATGTTGATGATACAGATGGTGTCCAGTTTGCATAGTCTTCTTGATCTGACCAACGTACCCGAAGAGGAGAATAAGCTGCAGCAAATCCAGTAGTTCCTAATGCAATTACATGTCTATCATTTGGAGAAACAAGAATAGAATCAGTTGCAGTAGGAGATGCAGTAACTAAAGCAGCACGTTGTGGAGTTGCTGCTGCGTCTCTATCCCAAAAATATATTTGACTACCACGCCTATTTATTAATAAATCTTCACCCCATGTATCAATAGACCATTGTGTAGGTAAAAATGTAATCCCAGATGATGAGGCAGCTATATTCCAAGCTCTTCTTCCTGTAGTAGAAGTACCTGCATTATATACACCAGCACCATAACCTAAACCTTGAATAGCAGCTAATGCACCAGTTTCTAAAAGAAATTGTCCTGTACCTAAACCAACAGCAGCAGAAGTTCCAGCAGCAGTTGTAGAAGCTTGGATATAAAATTCATTAGCACCGCTTACACTAACAACTGCATAAACAGAAGTTCCTAAAACAACATTACCACCAATTGTAGTTGAAGAACTAATAAGAACATAATCACCTACTGATCTACCATTATTAGTAGAGGATATTTCTACCAGTTGTGAACCAGATTGAGTAGAGAATACACTAGTAAAAGTTGTAGAAGAAACAATAGGAGTTACATCTGTATTACTTCCAACTGTATCATCATATACATAAAATTTCTTTTCTGTTCCAAAGGCTGCTAGTTTTTTAGTATCATTGTCAGACCAAGTTTTTAAATCTCTAGCACTTCCATCAAAAGCTGTAGTAACACGTTTTACATACCCACGCATATTCTCAGGTTTACCTGCACGAAAACGTATCTTATCTCCATCATACCATTTACCTTCTTCGGTATAACGAGTACCTTCTCGGTGGAATCCCGGAGCAAAGTTTAAACTTATTAATGCACTATCTGTTGATGCCATTTTATCTCTTTAACTAAATGCTTTTAAAAGAACACAATCTAATGCAGTTGTTGTTCGTGCACTAAACACTAACATATCTACAGAATTTACACTTGTTGATAGTGTAGGAGCAGTTCCACTTTGAAAATTATACTGACTTCCATAAGAAAGTGTTCTACTTCCTGTTCCATCCTGAACTAAATATACTTGTCCTACTTGACCAACTTTAACATTGGTAGGATTTTGTAATGTTCTATTACCCCCTAATTGCACAAGAAAATTATTACCTGTAGATAAATCTAAAGCTACAGAAGCAGCATCTGTAAGAGTAACAATTGTAGAAATAACTTGTTTATCAAAAGAGTTAAGTGATGTATATGTGTTTGCTCCTGTAAATGTAGCTGTTGACGTAAATGTGTTTGCTCCTGTGAGTGTATTTGCTAAAGCTATTTTAGCATACTTAGCATCTGATATAGATACATCAGGCACAGCACTTGCACTTGTTCCAATATTTCTAACTGCTGCTGTACCTAGACCTAAACCTGCACTATCTGTTCCTGCATATACACTTACAGAATCACAAAGAATATGAATAGCTGATCCATAAGGAATAGAATAACCAGTACCAGCAGCAGTTTTAATAATAACAGTTTTATCTGCAACTGCTTGAGTAGCTTTATTATTTATACTATATCCTTTAGTTAAGCTAGGAATTGTAATACTTACATTCGAAGATACAGCTCCAGTTATTTCTAAAAAAGCAGAACGAGAAGTATCTGCTGAACCATTGTTTGCAGTTAATGCATAACCTGTTGTAGAGTTAGTATTTAAAGCTACAGTGGTATATGATGTAATTGCTTGATCAACTAAATCAATAACATTTTGATTTAAAATTAATCCCCAACTATTAGGATTTTCTCCATCAGCTTGTTTTTCAAAGCGTAAGTTAGTGGAATATGTTGATGCCATTATGTAACTCCTTAATTAAACTTTTAATTCTTCTGGTTTATTTATTATTATATCTTTATTATAAAGTGGTAAATTTTTAGCTAGCTGTTTATAAGCAGCTGTATAAATAACAACACTATTGTTTTCTGTTGCAGCTGGATTTACACATGAAAATACCTGTACTTTAAAGTTATTATAATCAGTATATTCATGTATAACTTTTTTTACTTTAATTAATATTCCATTACTAAAGTACTGACATTTTCCTAAAGCTACTAATGCTCTAGCTGTAGTTATAGATTCTATTTTATTATTAACATCATAAGATGATAATTTCATAATAGCTTCTTTAGTAAAACAAATATAGTTTACCCCTGCTATATGATCTTTTTTAAATCCTTCATTAGTATCTGCTTTACTATTAAAAACTATACTTAAACAAATAATAAATAATATACAAAGGCTAACTAAAGCTTTTCTAAATAATGTCATAAATCAGGCCAATCACGTATAGGAGCTTTTCCTGTTGCTTTACCATTAGAATCAGTTGGAACTACAAATAAAGCTTTAAACTTATCTAAGGTATCACAGTCATTAATTAATGTTTCAATTTTATTTGCAGAAGTACGAACAGCAGAACGATATGTTGTAATAGAACTAGGAACATCAGTACCTGTTTCAATTTTTTTAATTATATACCAATCTGTAGGATTTAATAATGTATTAGCTTCAGAATTAGTATCATCTTTATGTGCTGTTTTTAAGTCAGCTAACTCTCTATCTGTATATTGAATTGTTTTTATAACTTTAGTACCATCACTACTAATAGTATCTGCATAACCACTTTGATATTGAAAAATACTATCCCCATTATCTTCAGTTAAATAAGGAACAATTCCTATTTTACATAATTCTTCCTTAGACCATAAAGTAAAAATACTTTTTGGATGTTGAACACCATCAATTTCAACACCTTTAGTTCCTGTAATAATTTGATCTACTTTTTCATCTTTAATAATTGCCCACATAATTCTTCCTTATATTAAGATTTTTTATTATTATACCATTCTTGTAAAACAAAAACTAATCTAATTGTAACAACTGTTAGTGTAATAACTGTAATACCAAATTGCATCCAATCTTCAAAAGCTTGAACCCACCAAGGTAAACTAAGTGCAGGGGCTGCAACCGCTGCATCTGTCATAACTTTTTCTTTCATTGGTTTATTTCTCCACAGCAGGGTGTTTACCATTGTGCATCCCATGTAGTTTATCTAAATTTTTGTGTACTACTTTTAATTCTGTTTTAATTTCTGCAACTTCTCTATTATAACTAGCCATTTTAGAGGGAGATAATATAGAACCAAATACTTTATTTTGATGCTGTATAACTGCACGATCTGCATCTGCTTGATCTATACGTGTGTGTATCTCATTAAGAGTTTTTTCAATTACAGTTATATCTCTTATAACTCTAGATAATTGAGATTTTACTACAGCAAATGCACCAGCTAAAGAAGCTAATAAAGTTCCAAACTGAATTAATTCTCTTACACCAAATTCCATTTATTTAGTATCCTTCATTTTTTCAACAAAATCTAAAACATAACCTAATTTTTTAGGAAAGTTTTTTTCTGCTATTCGTTCAACTTCTTTATCTGAAGAAGCGATTATTTCAAAATAATTTACTTCTTCAAACTTATTAGAAATTCCTAATTGATTATTCCAATCATCCCCACTTCTAATACAGTCTCTTACATTTTTATTATATATACCAATTTGATATTGCAAATTAACATACTCCGTCAACACAACGATTTATGTATATAAAATATCCTGCCCCACCTGATAAAGCTATAACTAAAATTAATTTACCTAACTCAGCTAACCAATGTAAAATTTTATTATTAAGTTCTTTAGCTTTTTTTTGTTTAAGTTTTTTTACTTTAGCTGCTTTAATTTTATTTTCTTTTTCAATAACTAATCTTCGTTCTCGTTCTTCTTCAATGGCATTCCATGTACCAAAACCATACTTCTCATCTACATCAATTGCTAAATTACGAAGTAATGTTCTATTATTACGTTCTGTTACTGTATCTTTAATAACAGACTTAATACTTGTATCATTTTTATTTTTCTTTTTGAATTTCTCAGCTTTCTCTGCTTTTTCAGTTAGATTAAGTATATGTTCTATTGAGCTTGCTACATCTTTAATATTACTAGAAATATCTAGTAGTTTTTTAGCACCAGCTAAAGCTACTCCAATTGTAACAGGGTCCATAATTTTAAGCTTCTACTTGTAAAGGATTTACTGGATCAACATTTAAATACTTACCCCACTCTGCATAATAATGACGCATACCTACTTCATCGTGTATGCGATTATTTTCTTGTCTACCATGAAGTATGTTACGTCTTTCTGTTTCTTCCTGCATACTTGCACCTTGTCCTGTAACACCAAGTAGGTCTTCGTGAAGATTTCTACCCATTGGTCCCCAAATACTATTATGATGTGCAATTCTAATTTTACGTTCTTCTTTAGTATCCTTCTTTAAACCATATCCACGAAATTCTATAAGAACTTTATTTGGTCCTAATGGTGTAATAGAATCACTTCTATAAGCACTTCCTCGTAAATTAAAATTATATCCCGGAAATAAATCTACCATATACCATTGATTAGGTGGAAGAGTAGGAAAAGATAATTCACCTCTATCTTTACCACCTTCAAATTCTTCATACTTAACTGTAAATGAACTTACATTAACATGCCCATTTTTAAATGGTATATTCTCACGAGCAAAGTATTCTTCATTAAAACCTGTTACACGATTATGATAGTGCATATAGTCATGATAAAACTCACTATTAGTATCGTGCCATAGTTTATAGTTTGTATCTATAATAGCTTTATGATAATGAAATACTTCTAATTCTTCTGTATCAATTGCATCAGCTATACAATCAAAAGCACCATCAGTCCATTCAGTTATACTTTGAGTAGGATTATCATTTAAAGTTACCCATACCATCCCACCATGTTGTACACCACTATGTAATTCTATTAAACCTTCAGTATTTATACCAGTACCTGTAGTTACATTTAAGTAAGGATTAAGATATACTTTAATTTCATTACCATGATTTACTGCAACTACTTTTTTAAATGCTATTTCTATAGCCCTAAAATCTTCTTTATTAGGTAACTCACTTGTGTGACACATAGGTATCCATACTTTAGAAAATATATGTTCTAGCTCTTGTTCATATAGTTTTTTACTACTATAACATTCACTAGATATATAATCTACTTGTGGTTTTTCTAACCATTTTTTGTGATTACGTGCTGGCATATTATTACTCTTTTTAATTTTCTATTAACTTGGTGGCCATGATGCAAAAATTCCAACGCCAAGCTGGTTTATCGCATTTGTTGAAGCAGTTAAAGTTAAACCACTTTGTGCAGTTGCAAATTCTGCTGATCCACCGCCTTGGCTTCTTGCATAGTCAACTGCTGAGTTAAAGTTTGTAGTAAGATTCGTAAACGAGTAGGTAGGATTAACATCTTCCGCAGCCGTATTAAAACAGTACCCAAGAGCAATACCACCAGCAGAAATATCTAAATCTGCACTCATATCAGCAGAAGAACTAGATAACACCGCTGATCCATCATCAGTTGTCCCACCACTAATATCTAAGCCAGTAGTTGCCCATACACCAATTCCAGTGGCATTAGCTGCTCTAGCCCAAGTAACGACAATTGTTGCTGAAGTACCACTGGTAATTGTTCCAGCCCAGAATTGACCAATTACATGATCGGTATGAAGCCTTGAAAATTGTTTGGTAAGAGAAGTTCCACCAACTGTTACACTGCTTGCATCGTCCGATCCACCGCCACCGCCACCAGTTCCAATTGCGACTATGACAACTCTGTCATCACTTGCTGTTCCAATATTTACACCTGTAAAAGTTCTAACTGCAGTGGATGCTGCTGCACTAACCTTGTTATCTGTATAAGCAACTGTCGCAGCAGATCCACCACCTTGGCTTGCTGCAGCTGCTAGTAAATTATTTTGAAACATTTATTATTATCCTTATTTTATATCTAATGTTGCAATTGCTTGAACAGCAGTTGAGGTATAGACTATGTAATCTATTCTATCAATTAGTCCTGCACCTGTAGTTAATGTAGGTGCTGTACCACCGGGGAATTTCCAGTTACTTGCATAACTTAATGTTCTACTTCCTGTTCCATCTTGAATAACAATAATACTTCCTACCTGTCCTGCAACACAATTTGTTGGAGCAGCTAATGTTCTGTTACCACCTAGTTGTACAATAAAATTTTGTGATGTATTAAAATCAACATCAATACTTGTCCCATCTGTAAGAGATACAAGATCAGCTACAGCTGCACCATCCATTCTTATACGTTTACCCATTGTAGCTGTAGTATTTGCTCCTAATGCACTTACATATAGTGACTGTGCAGATACAGTTCCTGTAATAGTTCCACCTGCAAGAGGTAGTCTAGTAGCAATACTTGTTGCCATAGTAGCTGATAAAGCTGTAATTGCTGAAGTTCGATTACCAATACTAGTAGCCATTGTCGCAGATAATGCTACAGCATAATCACTAACAGATGTAATTCTAGTATTTGCAGTATTGATACTTGTTGCCATTGTTGCAGATAATGCTGTAATGGCTGACGTTCTATTACCTATACTTGTTGCCATAGTTGCTGACAAAGCAGTAATAACAGAATTAACAGATGTTATAGCAGAAGTTCTATTACCTATGCTAGTAGCTAATGTCGCAGATAATGCTACAGCATAATCACTAACAGATGTAATTCTAGTATTTGCAGTAGCAATACTTGTTGCCATAGTAGCTGATAAAGCTGTAATAGCAGAGGTTCTATTACCTATGCTAGTAGCCATTGTAGCTGATAAAGCAGTAATAACAGAATTAACAGATGTTATAGCTGCAGTTCTATTGTTAATACTTGTAGCCATTGTAGCTGATAGTGCAGTAATAGCCGATGTTCTATTACCTATACTTGTAGCCATAGTAGCTGATAAAGCTGTAATTACGGAATTAACTGAAGTAATAGCAGATGTTCGATTACCAATACTAGTAGCCATTGTAGCTGATAATGCTACAGCATAGTCACTAACAGATGTAATTCTAGTATTTGCAGTATTAATACTTGTTGCCATTGTAGCTGATAAAGCTGTGATAGCAGATGTTCTATTACCTATACTAGTAGCCATAGTAGCTGATAAAGCTGTAATTACAGAATTAACTGAAGTAATAGCAGATGTTCTATTAGCAATACTTGTTGCCATTGTAGCTGATACTGCAGCTAATTGAGTTACATTAGCAGCTGCTACTCCTGCAACAAGAAGGGTATCTGCATCAAGCGTAGTAGCAGATACAATTCCAAAAGTTTGATTAGCATCTAATAATACTGTTCCACTTACAGTCATTGATGCTGCTGATGCACCATTTACTGTAATAGAAACACCAGTACCTGCTGTAATTGTTTTAACAGTTCCACCTTCAGCTGATGGTACATTTGTTAAACCTGATCCATCTCCTACAAATGCATTAGCTGATACTGTTCCTGAGAATACAGCAGCAGTTCCTGAAACAATAGCTGAAAAGGTTGCTCCCGGAGAATTAAGGTCTGTGATTGAGGTAACACCTCTAAGATTTGTAACTCCTGTTACACTTAATCTTGAATCTATATTAACAGTTTCTGCAGTAAAGGTTGAACCTTTAACTTCAGCTACAGAAATACTTGCAGGAACTGATATAGATGTAACTTGTCCAACTGAATTTACTACAATATTAGTTACAGGTCCAAATGTTCCAGAAACAACACCACTTGGATTCAAAGCAATTGTAGGATTACCCTCTGTTCCATTAGCATTTGTAATAGAAACTCCAGTACCAGCTGCTAAAGTTCTTCCAAAAAGGTCTGTACCACTAACAGCAACTAGTCCTGCAACTGCAGTTAAATCTGTAATAGCATTTAATGCAGAGGCAGTAGCAGAAAGTGTAACCCCATTAAGTTTAAATGTACCGCTTACATTAACTGCTTGATTAGAAATTTCAAGTCCAGTATTAGTACCTGATCCATCTTGAACATTCCGTAAAGTGGCATCTAAACCATCACCACTATTCTCAATCTTTAGCAAATCTTTATAAGTATTCGCAATAGTTCTTCCACTAAGTGTTGACATTATAACTCCTTATATTTTTTGCCATTCTTGAGTTGTTTCATTCCAGTTAGTACTTGCATTTTGCCATTCAATATTTCGTCCAGCATTTAGCGGTTCAGGTCGTGGATTTCTAATAGTTTCATCATCCCTTAAATTAGCTGTAAAATTCTGAGGATGATCAATTGCATCAAATCTTCCATCAAAGTCTGTAGGACATACTAAGTTACCAGCTGTATCTCTTCTTAACTCACGAAGTTTATATCTAAAACCGCATGTATCACAAATACCATATGGATTTTTATTACTAGACATTATACTATAGACAATTTAGGTTTTACAAACAAACTTGTACGTTCTCTATCTTCAAGCTGTGCTGCATTAAGTAACTCTTCATAGTTTGCTTTCAAAAATGTAAGACGATCTGCAGGAACATTAGGTCTTTTAATTCCCATATAGTAAGCTAAACCCATAGCCATACAAGGTAAAAAGCGTGTAGGAATATCTACATTCTCAACTGCAGTTTTTGATACATCTTGAATTTTTCTGATAGCTTCAAACTTAATCTGATCTGTAGAGTTTTCAGGTATAGGATAAATATGTATTGAAGGTTTATCTCTTCCTCTACGTAATGCAAACTGAGAAGGTCTGCCTACTTGTCCTTTATTATTAATTTGAAGATATTCTTCCATTGATATGCGAGTCATACCTAAATCTTTATTATCTCTACGTAAGACTGCATTAAGAACATCTAAGTTTGAACTATCTAAATCAAAAGAAGTTACAGATACTGTAAGAGATACAGCAGTTGTTGCTACTGTCCATAGATTAATATTTCTATTCTGCCAATCAGTTAGCATTAAGTTCATAGATCGTTTAGCAGATTCTACTTCCTGACCTAGTGTTACTTCACCACCTAAGTATTCTGAAGCTTCTTGAATAATTGAGTCTACATCAAGATTAAATGTATATGTATCACTAGTTGCCATTATTATTTACCCTTTTTGTTTACGCTTTTTAGTTTTCTTAACTAACTTTTTCTTAGCATTTTTTTTCTTCATAGGTCCACGACTAATCTGCATTGGAATACTAGAACGAGAAATTGTCATCTACATCTCCATCTTTTTCTAGCCTGACGTAAACGGCTGTTAGGATTTTTTGCAGCTTTAGGAAACTTTTTCATTTGTCCTGCAGATCGTGCACAAAAACTTTTTCTACGTTTTGCATTTTTACCTGTTGGATTTTTTTCTGTAACTGCAGTTTTAAGTTTACTTCCGGGATTTTGTCTACGATATTTAGCTACACCTTTTGCAGTTAAACCTGCACCTGACTTAGTAGGGCGTTTATCACCACTACCAATAGTCATGCCTTTCATTCCCTTACCTTTACGTTTAGCAGCCATTATGTAACCTTTCTATACTTACGAACTTTCTTAGCAATCTTTTTAGGTTGTCTAACAAACTGTTTGCCTTGTTTATTTCCTTTAGCTTTAGCTCTATTAGTAGCAGCTTTTTCACTTTTACTTAAAGATTTCCATGCAGCAGCAGGTAAATATCTTTTTTTACCTTTACTAGGACTACCATCTGAGGTTTTCCATTTTTGTCTACCCCAAGATTTAAGACTTCTTTGTGGTTTTTTTAGTGCCATGTTTTTTCTTTAACACCTCTTTAGCTTTACGAGCTATTTGAGCTTGCTTTGGTTTATTTGCAAACTTACTTCTTTGCTCCATAACTGTTAGTATTTGTATTTTTCTAGCATAAGGTTTGTTAATACGTTTTACTTTAGCAGCCGTTGCCCTTGCATCAGCAGGTGTAGCATATTTAATACTAACAGTATCTTTAGGATTTTCATCAGTATATAATCGTCTACCAGAACCTTTAGGTTTTTTACCTGTCCCTGTCTTTGGGTCTTTTCGTGCCATTACTTTTTTACTTTACCGCCACGCATCTTTTTATTTGCTGCTCTTTTTTTTGCTAAAGCTTTATTTGGTTTTTTACCTTTTTCACCATATAAAGCTTTTGAAATTTTTTTTAAAGCTTTTAACTTAGACATAATTTTATAGTCTCCTTATTTTAAACTATTACTTCTTTACTTTACCACCACGCATTTTCTTTTTCATAGTGCCACCACGCATCTTCTTTTTAATAATCATCATGCTGCCACCGCCACGCATTTTTTTAGCACCACGCATTTTTTTCTTTTTAGGATTCATAGCCATTTTGTAATCTCCTTCTATCTAAAATTAATGAGTTATATATTTCAACAGGGAAATTTTTATAATAACCCTTTTTTTCTAAATCTTTTGATGCTTGGTTAACTTCTGATAACTTTTGAACAAACACCATCGCATATTCATTTTCTTCTTCTTGATCGTATTCTCGATTTAAAAATGCAAGGTTAGCTTCTTCTGCATCAAAGTCAGGATGAAATCCCATTAGGTAAATATCCTTTCCTGCTATTGCTAAACTTTCATTATATCCTTCTAAGTATCCTTCAAAGTATTGTTGGCTATCAGGGTATTCATAAGAAGTCCAGATAACAATTTGATACTTATTATAGTTTCCATTTACAAATTTATTAACACAATCCTTTAAAGTATTAAACTTATCATTTATATCAAACTTATATGTTTTATTTTTCCAAACTTGTTTAGCATATGGACAAGCAGGTAGATTATTTAATTCTTTTGATGGAATTTCTAAAACTTCTTTTGACCATTTTCTAATATCTTTTTCAATAACATGCATTATATTTAAAAAATACTTTTAATTTTATTATAAATTTTACTTATAAATTCTTGTATTTTATGTTTACAAGTACAACTCATGATCTATATCCTCCACCTTTTGCTTTATATTGTTTAGCAAGCATCTGTGCTTTACGTGCTGACCATTGACCAGCATTACCACCTTTTGATCCAGCTTTAATTCTATTAAATAAATTCTTTCTCATTGTAGGCTTAGTATAATTACCAGCTTTATTAACAGTTGATTTACTTTTTTTAATTGCCATTATTTATATTCTCTTTTTTAGTTTGATGACAAGAACATTTACAGCTTACATCAATACAAGTTTCACATTCGCAACCACAATGTTTACATGACATAATTAAAATCCTCTCATTGCTTTACCTTGTCCAGCTTTACATCCTGCTTTTCTTTTTCCTACTTTACCACTCTTTTTTAATCCTTTAATTGCACCTCTAGCTTTAAGCCCTTTTGGACCTTCAATTTTATTTACAAGAAGTTTATTTTCTTCTTTTAATCTTTTAATTTTATCAGTATTTTCTTTTTGTGCTTTCATATTAGAATTAACTTTTTTCATTAAAGTTGTTCTATCACTAGAATCTGTTGCATTTTTTAAACTAGAAGTATTTTTTGAAATTTGTTCATTAGATTCTTTTAATTTTTCTAATTCTTTTTTTATCTCAGCTTGTCTTTTTCTAGCAGCTTTAGCAGCCCTATTTAATCCTGCTCTTTTTCCACCAATACTTTGCATAGTTGAAATATCATCACCTACAGCATCTTTTGCTATCATTTTACGAGCAATTTTTTTAGACCTTCCTTTACTACCTGCAGCAATGTCAAACAGATTTTTACCAAATTTAATTTTTGCTGACATAGTTTAGTTACTCCTCTTTAATGCTTTACCAAAACCACGAATGGCTTTACCACCACCACGAATTGTGCCACCCATATATTTTTTAGCAGTATTTCCTTTTTCAAATGCTCTCATTAAATCTTCTGCAGTTAAACTTTCAGGATTAGTTCCTGATTTCATTGCATCTTTAATTTGATCACGAGTCATTCTAGGGTCTTTAGCTGGAGAAAATCTTTGAGGTATTTCTACTCCACCTTGAGAAGCTGTTTTACCTAATCGACTTTCAAACTCTGATTTAGGTTCACGAAGATTAGATTGTCTCTTTGCTTCTTTCATACGTTTAGGATCAGGTCTAGCTCCTGTTTTTGCAGAACTACCTAATACAGTTGTAAAAGATTTTTCAGGACGTTCACGCATACCTCGACTTGTTTCACTACGTATTTGAGATTTAGATTTATCTTTAGGTGCAGCTTTACGTGCACGAGTAGTTCCTGTAGGAGTTCTTATAGGTGCACTTATTTCTTTTCTTTTATTTTCTTTAGACTTTTTTAGTGGAGTTTTAGCACGATTCCCAAAGAATTTAAAAGTTGAGCGTTCTCCAAATTTTTCAAAATGTTTTTGAATTTCTTTAGCTGGAATTTTATCATCTGGATATTTATCTTTAAGAAATCTAGCATTTTTCATATCAAGAGCATCTCCAACAAGTGCATCCTTACCTTTTTTAATTAAGTTAAATAACTTTTTTCTAGCCATAATCTAATCTCCTATTAATTACTATATGCAATAACTGTATTGTCTGCACCTGCAGGAGATGCTGGTGCTTCCATGTCATCTCTACGTGTTCTTCGTGCTTGATTACGTAATGTTTCAACTGCTTCTTTATATCTACCTTCAAATAAAGGTATTGCAGAATAATTCTTCATAAATACCATTGCTTCAATCATTGAGCCATTAAACAAAGCATCATAACAAGTCTTTGTAAAATAATTTTCAGGTGCTGCTGAAGTTAATGTTGTAGGTCTTGAAACAGTCATAAACCTTACACCATAAGTTGCATTTGGTGTTGGAGCAACTCTAATTGATGTATCTGTAATTCGTGAATAATATTTAGGTATACCTGTAGATGCACTTACAGGCCAGTAAGATGAGAGATATTCGTCAGTGCGAAGCAATAAATTAATTCGTGATCCACTATTTTCAATACTCATATTTTTAATTATACGAGTACCTGTTGGAAGTGTAATATTTGCAGTGCTTCCTGATACAGCAACAGATGTTGAAACAACTAAACCATAATCATCCAAGTCACGAGTTAATCGTTCTTCAGCCCTATTAACCATATTTGGAATATAATCAGTAAACTCTTGTGAATCATTTTCACAAGCCTGTAGCAGATCATTTACAAGATAGGTGTAATCTGCCATTAGTCTTATCCGTAGAATACAGTAAGAGTAGCAGCAGAAGCAGGGGCAGTTACAGAAACTACTCCATCTACTCTAATACCTATATCACTAAGATATATATCAGTAGAACCACTTACACCAAATGTAATCTTTTGTCCTGCTGTTGAACCTAATGGAGTTGTAGAAGTTCCATCTAAAATATAATTTCCTGAACCTGTTGCATGAATAGCTCTTATACGAGTATCTGCAACATTTGCACCTGTAGTTGTATCTGTTAAGACACCACTACCTGTTAAAAAAGCTGATCTAAGATTTGCACTCACGAATATTCTCCTTATTGTTTAATATATATATGTAGCAATGTATAAATTTTATTATACGTTCCAACTACAATATAAACAAACAAAAGAAAAGAGGGTTTCCGAAGAAACCCCCTTGACTTTGCTACATCCTATTTAATTAGGATGATCCACTGCTACCGAACCATTGTCTCCAATCGCTCCAGCCAAAGGCATAACGCTCACGAGCTTTGAAACGCATGTTGCCAGTGTCGAAGTCAGGCTCCATCTTCGTTTGAAGAGGAACACGATTGAACATTTTGGTTCCGTTAGGAACATCAGTCTTGAGGAACCAAGCATTTACATCTTGGAACCTGCGGTTCACAAAGAAACCTTCAGGAACAACAGACATATGACGTACTGAGTTAATGTCATTATTGTCGTTACCTGTTGTACCCGGAGTGTTTAGGATAGTATCAGCCGTAAACACTAGGTCTGAAGGAACGTGAAGTGACTTAGTAGAAGCACCAATTAGAATACCACGATCATCTTTAATCTTTGTGATATTAATTGTTGCGGTTTCTAGTGCTGCTTCCGCAAGGTCCGTAGCACCAATTAGGTTAGACTGATTACCATTTCCTACAGTCGGGTGTGAAGCGGAGAATAAAGGTACTCCATCACCACCATTATAAGAAGTTGAGAAGCCGTTGTTATAAACATCAGCAGCTTTAACTTGCTTAGTGTTAGCCATTGCACGAGCAAGTGCTTTGGCACGAACCTTGGAAAAGGTATCATATAAGTTATCTTCCATAGCTTCTTCAGTGATAGCAAATGCAAGAGCAATGGTTTCCATCGAATAACGTGCGGTGTAACCTTCTTGCGCTGTATCATACTGAACTGCAGCACCTTCTGATTTAGTAGGTGCAGAGCCGAAGCCTGTGAAAAGCACTTCTTCTTCGAATGCCCTATCTGAATTTTCGATTTCATATAGTGGAGTATGTTCATCGTTTACTTCACCATATTCAAGACCGAATATTTCATTCAGGCCGGGAAGAAGTTGCTTTGCAATATCTGAGCGATTAATAGCCATTTTTCATTCTCCCCATTATCCAGCCGATACACCAACAGTGGGATAAGCATCCATGTGCTGTTTCCAGATGATTTCAACACGAGGGAATGCATCTCCAAGAGCATTTCCCGGTTCCTTGAAAGCACCTAGTACAGTCATAGCACCATCGTCACCACGTGTACCTGCTTCTAGACCATGACCAGACCTACCTGTGTAAGTTGATCCTGCGCCTAGCGTTACGTTAAAAGTAGTCGAGTATACGTCACCTGCCGTAACAGATGCGTCAGCTTGACATACAAAAGTATAGTTTGCATCATCGTATATATGAGCAACAATATCTGATGCGGAAGTACTAGCTGGCCAGTATTTTCCGTATACGTATTCCCCATCCTTCGTGTAACTAACACCGCCAAAAACACCTAGCGGAACATCGTTACCTAAACCAATAGTCGTAACAACTTCAATGTTTCCAGCATTAATTGTTACAACATCTCCAGAAAAGATATTTACTGCGTATCCAGATGCAATGGTATATTCAGACATACCAGTTGAGTTAGGTGCAGAACCTTTTTTACGTGAAGGACGGAAACCATCAAGAGCTTTAGAAAGAGCCATTTGATTTCTCCTATGTTATAAATTTCTATGACTACAGCTGGTAAAAGGATTTACTTAATCTTGAAAAGTAGGTAAACGTCCTTTTACAACCTGTGATTTACTTGCGTTTGAAATAGGCATTCTAGAATCTTGATGGTTTTGAAGCTGTGAATTAACAGCATCCATCATATCCTGACTGCGTTTTTCATAAAATTTTTGACGAGCCATTGCCCTACCAGTTGGAATTTTTGCTAGAGCCAAGTCTCCACGACAGACTGTACCACTGTATCGGCCATCATCTTTCACGAAAGAATTGTGAGCAATCTCTGGAACTTCATCGGGTGTTACGAAAACCCATCCGTCCTGCATACGTTTTCCGACATTTTGAATATCATCTTTGCCTTTCAACGTAATTCGAACCCACCTTAATGACATCTGCTGATCTGCAAAACGATCCTTTACAGCATCGGGAATTTCCAGATAATCAGGTTCTTCAAAGGTGTAATCTTCATACGATCTTTGTTCAGTTTCTCTTGTTACTTCACTACGTGATTGTTCTTTAATATTACGTGTCATTTAAATTTATCCTCCACGCTTGTTCGTTAAAACAGTAGTATACTCTCCATCAGCTTGATCTGCGATCAGCTTTTGTTCAGCATACCTTTCAAGTGGAATACCCCACCTATTAGCCATATCAATGTCTTGCTTACTTAGCTTGACTTTGTTACTTCGGTTTGTAGTAGGGCTGGTAACAGTGCGTGATGCTCCACCAACCACTTGAGAAGGTTTACTTACGGCTACCTTCGGTTCCGCTTGTTGTTCTTGAGAAGCTTCTTCAAACTTGGCAGGAAAAGAACTACGAAGTCTTGAAGTAACTTCACCATAAAATTCATCATCTGAAGGATCAAATCCTTCTTCTTTTAACTGAGCATCAATTGCTAAAGCTGCTGCAGTCATAACTTGATCTGTACCAAACCAAGGATTACTTGCTGCCCATTCTACTGCTTTTGGATCATACTCTGCAGGATTAGGAACTGGAGCTTGTTGTACTTGTTGAGGTTGAACTTGTTGTTGTTCTACTTGACTAACTTGATCATACTTAACTTTAGCGTCTGATACTTTACTTAATTCAAATTCACTTTTATTTAGAAGTCTTTGTGCTGCAACAATCTCATCTGCTTCACCACCTTCTAATGCTTTGCGATATGCACTTTCTGCAAGCTTAATTTGTTCTTGTAATTGTTGTTCACTAGCTTCATTGTTTAGTTTTAATGTAGAAACTAGTTCATTATCTTTAGCTTGAATAGTTGCTTCATATTCAGCAATTCGTTTTTGTAACTCATTAATCTGATCTTCACGATCTTTACGTTGTTTAATAAGTTGTCTAATACGTTTTTGTGCACCTTTAGTTTCAATCCCTTCCAATTCAGAAGCTTCTTTTGTTTCTTCTTTAATTTCTTCTGGTATTGTTTCTTGAGATTGAACTTGTATATCGTCTTCAATTTCATATTCAACTTTTTTAGGTTCTTCTGCTTTGGGATTTGTATCTATTGTACCCCATGAGTCAGTGCCTTCTTCTACTTTAACTTCTATAGCTTCATTTTCAGCCATTTTATTTTCTCCTACGCCAGTGCGAACTGGTCGGGTTACGCTTTCCGAATACTTTTAAAATACACTAATTTAAAAACATATCCAAATGTTTTAGTTAGATAAATTAAAAGAGGTATCTAAATCACTAGGATCATCTACTTTCATGATAACTTGATCATCAAATAAAAGTATAAGTTTAACACCTTGATATTTCATTTTAATACCAGAATGTTTACCATAGCATACATAATCATTTATTTTACACCACGGACCTTTAGGAAATTTAGTTTTATCTTCATAAGCTAAATCACCTAGTGCAACAACTCGCCCTACTGTAGTAAGGTAAGCAATATCTTCTTTAGTTGAATCAGGTAGAATAATTCCACCTTTAGTTTTAGCTTTTACTGAAACTGGACGAACAAGAATGTGATAACCAGTTAAAGTAGGAAGTCTTTTAGGATCTGATATTTCATCACTATCAATCCATTCATCGTTTTTCAAACCTTTACTTAGTGCTTGATGTAACATTATTATTTAAAATCCTCTTCTGTTTCAAGATTTAATCTTTTACTTATGATATCAATTGCAATATCAATAGCATCCTGTAATCCTGTAGAATATCCTACAAGATATTGGTATTCAGGATAATCGTTTGCTGCCCCTGATGCAAGAGAATTTATTACCGACTGTCGTTTTTCTTCAATACCCCTACGGATATCGTTAGTTACTAACATTTATTAACCTTTTTTAAGATCAGCACCCTGTACAGGCTTTGGAGCTTCATAACTATCAGGCTCACGTTGATTAAGAATACCAACTCTAGACCTTTCTGAATATTCTTCAGAAGGAATTTTACTCCAATCGCCTACACTGTTGCCAGTTGATTTAAATTTAAAAGCCATATCTATTCTCCCTTTTGTTTCATTTGTTCTAGTATAAGTTTATTTTCTTCTTTCATCTGAGCTTCTACCATCTCTATAACTGCTTTACCTTTTTGTAAATTTTCGTTGTTATTGTCTTTTGCTAAATCTGAAAGTATTTTCAATGCTTCTTGAGTTTGTTTAAGTTGACGATCTTTCGCCTTCTCTTCTTTATTCATCAAATTACTTGCACCTTCAACGTAAGCATCTAATGCAAGTTTAGCTTCTTTAATATCTAACTCACGAGTTTTAAGAACACTATCTGAATTTTCTTTTGCCATCTGAGATTGAATCTTTCTTTCTTCAATTTCAAGACGCTTACCTTCCATCATTACCATTTGTTCTTCTGGAGATGGTGGACCTTTAGCTGCTTGTTGATTTGCAACCATAACTTGTTGTGCAGCTTGTGCCATAACTTGTTCAACAACCAAAGGATCGACATCATCTTGTCCTTGCATAAGTTGTCGTGTTACTCCATTCATTTGTTCTTGATATTGCATAACAGAGTGTTCTTGAATGTTAGCTGCAAGAATTGGAGTAATACGTTGCATTATAGGATTCGCACCATTTACAGGGTCTTGCATATATGCCATCTTAACTTTTATATGTGCGTCATGATCTTGTCCTACAAATGCTTTAATTGCTAATCCTTTAGTTGCAGCTAGAATATCTGATACAGGATCAAGTGGTTTTGGTTTAACTTTTTCAGGTAATATCAAATCAATATTAGGGATGTTAGCTGCACGTAAAATTGTTTTGTGTAGTTCTTCTGTATTGTACATACCTGCTGGAGCTTGTTGTGCCATCTGTAATGCCATCTGAGCCATCATCATCTTATGGGCAGCAGAAGGAATATTAGGATCAGATACAGGAACAACATCAATACGACCATCAAAGTCATTTCTCATTACAGTGTCTTCGCCTTGAGAAACTTCAAAAGGATAATACTCTGGCATTGACTCAAAGTTAATACGTGCAAGTATTTTTAATTCTTCTTTCTGTGCTTGGTGTAGACGTTTATGTACTGCTGTAAAGAACTTACTAGATGCTTCTAGTAAAGCCATTGTAGTTCCTACAGGACCATAAGATGCTGCATCACTAATAACTTGTTGTGTATTGTCTGCAAACTTCTGACCTGATGAAGATATAAACCCTAACATATTATATAAAGTTTGAGAGGGTTCTTTATAAGGTAAAGGAATAATTGATTTAGTTAAATCAACTCCAGTTGCTTCAACCTCTTTAAATTCTCCCGGAGAAATTGGTTCGTCATCTCCTGTAATCCGTACACCTTTGGCACGAAAACCTGCAGGAAGATTTGCAAACTGCCCTGCGTCAATAAGACTCCGCATGGCTGATGTTGCAGATGCAGTAAGATTACCTAGCATATGAATGTAACCAATACCATAAAAACTTAATGCAGGAACAAATCTATAATGTGAATAGAATAATTTCTTTTTTCTTTGTGCATCATCAGGATCATAGTTTCTACGGATTGATAGAACTGATCTACTATCCAAGTCAACTGTCACAACATAAGGAAGAGTTAACTCTGATTCATCACTAAGGTTTTCAATCTCTAGATAACAATGCTGTTCAAGTAAAGTGTATTGTCCATCAAAGTCAGCATTAGAAGGAGTTACACCTGTAACCTGATTCATCTTTGAACGTAGTGGAGATAGTTCTGGAATTTCAGGTTTCTCAATTAAGTTATCAGAAGCTGCATACATTCCACCTGCAATCTCACGTTCTAACTGAATAGGACTTCTATATAGAACTTGTGTATATCTATCTGCAGTACGTAGGTTCATTGCAAAGTTTGAAACTACAAATTGATCTATAGGAACAAACTCACTTACTGGACGTTGCATTCCACTATCGTAGTAAACTTTTTTAAAGGATGAGCCAAACAAAGGCAGGTGAAAAAGCATACGCTCAGTCTCATCAAAATATTCTGGCATCAACTCTGTAAGTTGATAGTTCATATATTCTTTTACACGTTGAGCTTGTTCTTCTTTATCTGGTGTAGTCTTTCCTAGTACCTGTGTTCTAACAGGTCCACCTGCAGGAAATAATTCTTGTATTGCTTTAGACTGAAATGAAACTGCTGACTCAATTAGAAGAGGATGCACCGCAGTACATGCTCCTTCAAATGGTTCATTTGTTTCCTCTAGTTTTAAACCTAATAAGTCCAAGCCACTAGTAAACATCTGTTCCCATTCTGCACGAGATTCCAAATCAGCTTCATAAGATTGAATAACTTGATCTGCAACATATTCTTGAGCTACTTCATCCAAGTCTTCAACAAGGTTTCTATAAAACCCATTTGGATTACTGTAATTAATTTCAGGATTATCTCCTTCTTCAACTCCAAAATCTACAGTGACACTACCATCAGTTCCATCAAACTCAATACTAGCTTCAGGCATATCTCCTGAACTAACCATATCTAATTCAATAACATTGGTATCTGAAATCATATTCTTGTCGAATGGGTTTTTTTCAACAGCCAAGACAGTTCCCCTTTAAGATAAGGTAATTAAAATTATAATATGGTCTAGTATAGTAATAAAATAGTAATTAAGCAAGTTTAACTTAGAAACTCCAATATCCTTTTTTCTTTGCTTTGTAACGAGATGCATCTTCAAAATCATCTATGTCTGCATCGTCAGGATGAATAAGGTTCCAACTATCTCTCATATAGATAATTGCCATTGTCATACAGTCAACCATATCGTCATGTGCTGCATTAGGAAACTGAATAGCCTCATCAAATAAAGCTTCAGACCATTCTGTGTCTGGTATCCAAACCTTTCCTGATTCTAAAAAAGGTGATGCTGCATATACACGAGATACCTTATCTCTATCTGGCATATACTCTAAGACAGGTAACCTAGACCTACGCATATCCTGTATGAGAGACTGTCCACTTGCTTTCTTCTCAACAATACATACATCTGGTTTATAGTCCTGATACATATCTTGTGCAAGTCTTCGTAGTTCAGGGTATTCATATCTTCCATACATATTAGATAGAAGAATAAGATTTCCTTCTACACGTTCACGCCCTGTATTAGGATCAGTTTCCATTGAAGGAAAGATACCCCAAGTCTGTATTACACTATTATCTGCAGTAGACTTTGTACTGAAAGCTGTATCATATGTCTGGATAATAAAATCACATGGGGGTGGTTCTTCATTCTCCCATATCTGAAACCATTTCTTTTTTATTATTCCACCTTCATCTGGCTGTGGATCTTGCATATATAATGCATTCCAATACCTACTGCCATTAGATGCTTTTATTTCCTGCTCATCAATTTTAAGAACTTCTTCTGGTTTCCATTCTGGAAAGTAGGAAGACCCTATAGGAAGATCAAGTAACTTTGCTGCTTGTTCATCCAACCATGCAGGGATGCGGATAACATCCCATTTATTCTGCATTTCTATTTCTTCTTGCTGCTTTAACAACCATCCGCATATATCATCAAAATGATATCGAGTGTTGATAATTATAATTGCACCATTAGGCATAACACGAGTACGAAGACCTGATGGATACCATTCTTTTATATATCTTCTACCACTCTCACTAATTGCATCTTCTTCAGACATGACATCATCTAGCAATGCTATGTGTGCACCTCTTCCTGCAATCTGACTTCGCACACCTGCAGCGTAGTAAGAACCATTCTTATTTGTTTTCCATTTACCTGCAGCCTTAACATCTGATCTAAGTTTCACACCACTAAACATTCTATCGAAGTCTTCAGAGTTTACAATGTCCCTGACTGATCTACCAAAGTCAGAGGCAAGCTGATCAGAGTGAGAGACTGACATAATCTCATGTGATGGATTTCTTCCTATGTACCATGCTGGAAATAATTTAGAACATATGACTGACTTGGAACTACGAGGTGGTAGAAACACCATTAGACGTTTACAATCTCCGTCCACAACTTGCTGAAGCTTATGACATAAAACTTGTATATGTCTACCCATCTTGAAGTCAGGCACAAGTTTAGGTGCTTCCTTTCTTACAAAGGTTAAAAAGTCTTCATTCGATTTTTTTTGAGTATATGACTTTAATGAATTTTTAAGATAATTAAACTTAACCAGTGTATCATTTGATAATTCCTCTTCATCTCCATCTTTAAGTTTAGGATAGAAAAGTTTTTTCTGTAAAAGTTTTAATGTGTCTTTAGGAAGATTATCTTTTATATCATTTTCAGGAGCTAGTCGTTCTGCCTGTTCTCTGGTAGAACCTGACCTAGCATTATCTGATTGCCGTTTATTTGTCATCGTTTAGATTTATAATCTGCTACCGCTGCTTTGATTGCATCTTCAGCAAGAACTGAACAATGTATCTTAACAGGTGGCAGAGCAAGTTCCTTTGCAATATCTGTATTTGTTATCTCTACTGCTTCATTTACTGTCCTGCCTTTAATCCATTCAGTTACTAATGAACTAGATGCAATAGCAGAACCACAACCAAATGTTTTAAACTTAGCATCTATAATAACACCAATCTCATCTACTTCAATCTGTAGCTTCATGACATCACCACATGCAGGTGCACCGACAAGACCTGTGCCTACAGTATCTCTATCTTTATTTAATGACCCAACATTACGAGGATTCTCATAATGATCTATAAGTTTATCGTTGTATGGCATTTGCGTTTATAGTATCAATAATTTTTTTATCTGCATAACCTTCATCATCATTGTGTGATTCAACCATAGCTTCACGCATTAAGTCTAAAGCTTCTATTGAATCTGATAAAGTTGTTCTAAGCATTTGACCAATAGGAGTAGGTCTTATAATTGCTGGAGTATATGCCACAATACTTGTAAGTTCAGTTAATATATTAGAAAGAATTTTAGCAGAAGCTATAGAAGATATTACTTTTGATCTATTTAATATATCTTTATAATTTATTACTTCTTCTGAGTTTGTTAATGCTGCAACATATTCCATAGTCTCATGAAAATCATGAGAGTCTAGATCATCTTGTAAGTCACCTAAAGTACTTTTTGTCATAATATATTTGTTACCTCTTTAACATTACATTGATGTCTATTCCCACTTATAATGTTAGACCAGAAAGACTATAAAGACAAGAGTAAAGTTTATTTGCGTATGCGGATAATCTATGATACCCTTCCCCTAACGGAACAAGGGACTATTAAAGACTATTAAAGACTATTAAAGTTCTGTTATAAATAATAAAGATTATAATAATAATATTATATAGTCTTTAATAGTCTTTAATAGTCTTTAATAGATATGCCGACAAGTATGAGTATACTCCCCTAGTTTTTTTGTAATTATTTTTTATACAATTTACAGAAAATAAACAAGGGGGTGTTTATATGATGATGATCCGTAATTTTTTTAGAATATTTGTTAGGTCCATATTATATATATATGATCTAGCCCAGTTTTTTCCGTAGGGTGTTGCACAAAAGTCACAGTGAAACTGTGATAAATTTATCACAAACTGTTGCCTATGGCAAAAATAACACAAAGTGTTGCAGAATTGTCACAGTATTTGTTAATCCTAAAGGATTACTTGGGGAGTGTGGCATAATTACAACATCTTTGATGTTACATAATTACAACACTTTCCAACCTACCTACCCCACCCCTAGTCCCTTGTAATTACTACGTAATTCCCTACGACTAGCACACATCACAGGCCAGCCCAACACCTACGCATTGCACACCATGATGCACACATTATGCAAAGGTTTGTTGGCAAGGTTTTGGGAGTACTAAAGGTATTATATATATCATAACGTAGTTATGAATAATATATATAATACTTTAGGTATCTCACTTAGACTGATGGAGTTTGTTACAATGACCAAATTAGACATAGACGCAACTGTAGATATGTTAAACCACGAATTATTTCTTAAAAATAGATTTGATTGGGAAGTTGATGTTTCCTTGACTGATAGTCAAGGTATTGATCTATGGAATGGTAAGCGTGGATGGTTACTAAAATCTTTTGAAGATTGCCAAGAAGCAATCTCAGCAATCCAAGCAATCCGTCCAGCACCTGCACAGGATGGCTGGAAAGCTCAATGGAGTTAGTTATGGTTTTCTATCGTTCAAAATTTCGTACAGAAATTCGTATGTTTGGATTCGTTTACGAATCTAAAACACGCTATGGCAAGAGAGTTTGGTGGAAGTTTAATAAAATTTTGTAAGAAATTTTTAGTACATACGTCTAACTGTCTTGACAACCCTAAAGGTATTATATATCAAGTGAAGTTCTTACGAACTTGATATAGAATACTTTAGAGATTTAACCAGCAATTAGGAGCTAACGACTATGTTATATTTTGTTGACGGCTTCTTTAGCAGCTGACCTACTAGACTTTGCACAAAATAGAGAAGAGGTAGATTACTAATGTCTACATTAGAAAAATTCACTTGGTTGTTTGTATCGCTTTCAGCGATGTTTAC
>Ga0222718_10000260_pt1 | contig 57208 bp, 52 predicted proteins | sample C33_27DmetaG_FD_165045 | JGI IMG/M metagenome (GOLD analysis project Ga0222718, IMG submission 165045) | Estuarine water microbial communities from San Francisco Bay, California, United States - C33_27D | ecosystem: Environmental > Aquatic > Marine > Unclassified | place: USA: California... | reverse complement strand
ATGAGTGGGAATGGTTGGCAGAATTGTTTGACATGGGCTTCCTCCAAATGGATGATAAAGGTTCCATTTGTTCTCCGCCATTGTTGGTCTACCGCAACTGTTTTGTGTCCACACTGTAAAAGATTCTCAATAAGGGTAAGGATGTGACTTCCAGACAACTGACTGCAGAAGCCATCGGCACGTTTGCGTTGGTCTTTGCTGGCACTGGAGCAATTATCTCGAACGATGTTAGTGGAGGAGCGGTGACTCATCCCGGTATCGCTCTCACCTTCGGCCTGGTTGTGATGGCAATGATCTATGCCGTCGGAGACATCTCGGGCGCTCATCTGAATCCGGCAGTCACCTGTGCCTTCTGGATCGCTCGTCGATTTCCAGGAAAAAGCGTCTTGCCGTATATTGCCGCTCAATTGTTGGGCGCTTTCGCGGCGAGCGTATTATTACGAAGTATGTTTCCCGATCATAATACTTTGGGGAGCACTTTACCTGCAGATGGATGGTGGCAGTCGTTCGTGTTCGAGTTGTTTCTGACGTTTCTTTTGATGTACGTGATTCTCTGTGTGGCGATTGGTGCGAAGGAGAAGGGGATCATGGCGGGAGCCGCCATTGGCGCAACAGTGGGATTTGAAGCCATGTTCGCAGGACCAATCTGCGGAGCCTCTATGAATCCTGCTCGATCTTTAGGCCCTGCGATTGTGAGCGGAACATTCCAAGATCAGTGGCTGTATGTTGTCGCACCAGTTCTTGGGGCCGCTTTCGCAGTGGTGGCTTGGCAAATGACGCGCAATCCCGAAGAAAATCCATCCCCGGAATAATCTCTCACAGGAGTGATTCCGTCAATAATCGCAATTTGCGAAGTTCAAGTTCGCGAGTCTCTTTCGGTGTTTTCTCGGGTAATAAGTCGATACTGAGAGTGCGATTGAAGTTCACAGTCTCCAATTGTGCGATCAGACGGTTATAGTCGATATGACCGAGTCCTGTGAGGACTTGCAGTTCGTCATAACTTGAGTCTCGCAGATGCAGGTGGAAAATATGCGGCAGAAGAAGGTCGTAGTCGAGTTCTTTTCCAGTGGGATTGCACAGGTAGTAACTCGGATCAAATGTCAGCCCCAGATGTTTCACGGCTTGGCAGATTTCGACTGCTGTGTGCGGATCTTCTGTGAGCATGCCTGTCTCGGTCTTGATTGAGAGACGGACTCCTTCCTGGGTCGCAATGGCGACAAAGTCTTTCAGACGGTCCACTTCCGTATTGTAAGGAGCGCCGACCGGAGAAGAGGGCAGGGTAATCTGTGTGACTTTCAGTTTCTTGGCGAACTGGCACAGACCTTTGAGATCCTCACGGTCAATGTCGTAAAGCACGTAAAAAGCGACCGGCGTTAGCCTAGTTAGCTCATAGTACTTGGAGGCGTAAAGCTCTGGCTCTTGAGAAATTTGAGAAGCCGACCATTCGCTCTGATTTTCGGAAAAACAGAGCTCAAGCTTGTCATATTCGAGCTCGGAAGCCGCCTGACAGGTTTCGGAGAAGGACAAATCCTGAAAAATACGAGTTGTGATGGCAACCTGCAAAAGATGATCCTCCTGATACCTGGATGCCGCAAACCAAGCATTTGCTGTTATTTACGGCGAATAATTCGCGGAATCCGTACCGCGATAGAGTGTTAATTTATATCGATTAGGGCGTCTCTGCAAGGTCGAAGGGTTATTGTTGGGGAACCGATTGTAAGTGAGGGGGGGATTTTCACCATTTTGAGACCGATTCAGCCGATAACTATCTCTGGAGTCACCGCAATCCAAAGATTGTTGCGTGTGAATTACGTGATCCCGCAAACAAGGGAGTGTTTACTATGAATACCCGACTGACCACCGGGCTGTTGTCCTTTTTGATGATGCCCCTCTTCGTTGGCTGTGCGACTTCGCCAAGCCTGATTCGTGGGCAAAGTCCCGTTCCGCCCTCTCCGGCTTCGATCGGTGAACTGACACCAGTCTCCACAACGGCAGCTCCCGGTGAAGACCTGCCGTTCCCGTTTGATCAAAAACCGGCTCAAATGATGCGACAACACGTTCAAGGTTACGCCCATCAGCAGGCTGGCGGTCATCCTCAGTATTGTCCTGATTGCTACAAGCAAGGACAGAAGCCACATTGGGATGGTCAAAAATGGTCTCACAACGATGGCAGCCCATACTGGGGCTGGGCACCACACCATATGTACCAGCATATGTACAAGATTCCTCAGAATATGGCCTACCCACAGAACCCGACTCAGGCAGCCGTGACGGTCTATCCTTATTACACTCACAAAGGACCGGACGACTTTTTCTACACCGGAAAATAAGGTTTGGTATCGGCTGAAAACAAAAACAGACTCTGCGGGGAGGTCGCCCGGAGAGTCTGTTTGAGTGCGCGGTATAAAACTCAACGAGTCTTCTCAGTCGAGTCTCTCAGTCTTCGCGACTGGTTACTTCCAGCAAATGATATCCAAACTGAGTTTGAATAGGGCCTTGAAGTTCCCCGACATTACCAGTGAAAACGGCGGTGTCGAACTCCGGGACCATCTGTCCTGGACCGAATGACCCCAGTGCTCCACCTTGAGCGCTTGAAGGGCATTGCGAATGCTCCTTCGCGACTTCCGCGAAATCAGTACCCCCTTCGATTTTCTGCTTCAGTTCGTTACACGCTTCTTCCGTCGGGACGAGGATGTGTCGAGCGCTTGCTTTGGGCATGGCTCTTCCTTTCTTGATCTATAAAATTCATGAATGGTTGAACTCTCTAACTTAATCGGCTCAATCACCGACGCCTAGTCTTCTCACGCCGGAGATTGAGGATTTCCGAAAAGTCTTCTTTTTGAGACGATCTCTACCACTCGCCGAGGACGTTGCCGTCCGCTCGCTGTCCCAGGAACCGGAATGTGTTGTAGTCAACATTTTCACTCAGAAAATGGACCGATCCATCGGAAAGGAGGAATTGCATTCCTCCGGTGTGGCGACTCGAAAAGTTGACAATGTGGTTTGTCGTATTTGGCGTATGGTGCATTTGCATCATGCCCATCATGGCGGCTTGCCCCACATGTCCCAAAATCAAAGAAGGATGGGCTTCGGTCATTGCCGGGTTCATCATGCCGGCGGGTCGAACCGCTCCAGGAATCGCGGCATACCAAGTGGAATTCGCGTTAATCTGGGGCATGGCATTCACAAAATCGTGCTCGGAGGCACGTTCACCCACCATCAGGACGTTTGAGGTTCCATCAATGATGTCGGCCATTCTCACGCGTGAGTTACGGAAAAATAAACCGGCAGGGTTGGGGGCTCCCGGTCTCATCGAGACGCTGCCGTAACCGTAGATTCCGACGTAGTTTGCCTTCGGCAGTTCGTAATCATTGGATCCATCGTTGACCGTAAATCGGTCTGGTCCCGGATCACTCGGGCACATAAACACGTTCAGGTTCTGTTGAGCAACATTGAAGTTTGCCGTAGTGGTCGCGTTCAAGTTGAGGTCCAGTTGGTTGTATAGAGGAGCCTGATCAGTGAACGGCAAAATCATTGTCCCCCAAGAGAATCCTGGGCCCGTGTCGCTTGTCGCGGGATCGTTAGTATTTACATTTCGGGAAATGTAGCCGGGAGGAAAGACGCGATGCGTATCGTGATAATTGTGGATTGCCAAGCCAAGTTGTTTCAGGTTGTTTTTACATTGCGACCGGCGAGCCGCTTCTCTCGCCTGTTGTACGGCCGGCAATAGCAACGCAACAAGAACGGCAATAATGGCGATGACCACCAGTAACTCAATCAGCGTGAATCCGCGCTGGCGCGCAGTGATAGTTGACTTCAACATAAGATGTAACTCCTGATGAGAATAGGAATGGGTAAGACACCGGCTCTGCCAGATGGCAAAGCGCATTGTCTTAAAGACTCAACAGCATGAGACGCTGTTCAGGAGTTCGGGAGGAGGATTCTCTGGTTGTGCTTTTTCCAAGCCACACAGCGTGATCGAGGACGGTTTGTGATCGGAAATGATCTCTGAAGGAAAGAGGGAGACAATCGCTTGGCCCAAGCGAGGTTGCCCTGTCAGTAACAATTGACTCTGTGATCCAGAGCAATCACATGATCGTAGAGCGGGAACAGAATCTGTTCCTCTTTTTTGGCCGCAAGTCGATTGTCCCTGACAGCAACAAGTCCCCGATGTTCGTTTTTCTAATGAGCATCCACAGGCGGAAAGACTGGAGGTTTGAGAAGTGAGTCTGGCAGCACAGCAGGATGGAACGGCCGGTGCAGATTCAATAACTGGAGGGAAGGCGGTCAGCGGTAGATCGATGATCAACATCGCGATCAAGGTCATCGCGACCGTGCATTCTCTGAGCAGGCGTTGTGCGATGATTGTGAGTTTTTGACGGCGAAAATGGAACATCGAGGTCGGCAATTGGTGAGGCAAGGGAGGTGCCAAAGGTTGATGACACTTTACTTAGCCTAAAGCGACCAACTCCAGGAATCAAGTTTCGGCCTGATTCTTTGTTATTGTTGTTCTACCGCATACTCCCTCATCCGGGCTTGAAACCGCTCAGAAAGCAATACTTTTGGGTTTTGGAGAAGTTGCGGGGCAATTTTGCAGCGGCACTGCCAAAGGGACTCCCCGGCTGTGGCCGAGTCTGTGATAAGCCCCGCGATTTGCGATTCGTAGAGCCAGTCGGCTTGTAATCTGCGTCGCAGGGAACGATCCAGTCGAGCTTTCGGATTCCACAAAACGGATTCAATGACCGCCAGTTCTTCTTCTGCTTGCACATCGGAATAGGCTGAGCTTTGTCCCGTGGGAAACCGATGGCGACTCAGTTCTTTGTCGATGCGTTCGACGTTTGCGCCGGAAAGAAAGAGGCGAGTCCAGTATTCATAGACAAAGGCACGGTCAAGATCTTCACGGAACGAACGGACTTTGAGAAAAACGCGGCGTGACCAAAAACATTCTGGCTGAAGAAAGTTTCTCCCTTTCCACCAGACATTCCATAAATCGAGCAGCTCTTCTAACTTGAAGAGATTGCCTCGATGCGTTTTGAGGGTCTCTCCCTGTTGATCGATGATTTGGCACTGCCCATAAAGGAAATCTGTTTTCGGATGATTTCGGAAATATTCTCCGACCTCTTGCAGGGTTCCCGGTAGGTACGAATCCCCACAGTTGAGGACAGCGATGATATCTCCCGTGGCTTTGTCGAGTCCTTTGTTGATCGCTTGTGCCGGGTTCTGAAATCTTTGCTGACACCACCAATGTAAGCGATCATCATACGCTTCGAGGATTCGTTTTGATTCTTCCCGATTGCTACCATCGACAACCAAATATTCGAGATTCGGATAACTCTGATCGAGAACAGAGCTGATCGTCTGGTTCAGAAAATCAGTATGATCAAAGCAGGGGGTAATAATTGTGATGCGGGGCAGATCGCTCACAGCGTGTGATCCTCTGAATCTTTGCTTGTTGCGGTCGTGGAACTATCCCTTAAAAAACTTCTGCTGGTGAAACCGTAACTTTTGTCGAAAAGAGAATAGAAACTCTGAGTGCGGTTGGATAGTCACGAGCGAGGGAGCACTCTCGGGGGCTGCATTCCAGATTTTACGGTAGGTTTCGTGGGGGTGATGGTCTTGAAGCAGTCGTTTTCTTGCAGTCTGCATGGCGGGTTGACGTGTGTTGGCGAAATCTTGATCGATGGCAGATTCAATAGCCGCAATACAACGGTAGGGGTGATCGATGTCGATAGCGACCAGCGCGTCGGCAGGAAAGTGTTCGGTGATTTTTGGATCGCCCCAATAAAACGGAAAGCTGTTCGAGACAAATGCGTCGGCGATTTTCTCTGTCCAATAATGAGGAACCGATGAGTTCTCTATCACGATGTGATATTGGTAAGGAAGAACCCCCTCACGTTTGTACTTCAGTTCCTGAACGCCGCGTCCGAACCAGTCAATACGATCCCCAAAATGTTCCTTCAGGGCTTGAGCCAGCTTCCAGCGTTTACGATGTCCTTCGGTATCTTGTTTTGACGAGATGACCATGGAAAGGAGTTTGGTTTTCTCAATCTCCGAACAGTCGAGAATCTGGTTGTAGGCTCGTTCAATAAACCAGTGGTGTCCCGAATGTGAAACAATCGGGTTGCGACATTTCATATGCCTTGATTGACTCAACACCGAATGAAATTGATTGGTGAAGCCATCCGCGAGTGTCAGGATTTCGGGAGGCTCCAAAACGGCCAGTAATGTTTTGGTGGGAGGGACTTGAAGTCGATATTCACGATCAATTGGTTGGACGCTTTGAAAGACAACCAGCGCGTCGAAAACTCCTTCGGTCGGATTGGTGACAAACTCCCATTCCTTCCAGCGGGGGCGACCATCGGGACAGATCAGCGGGAAATAGATGTCAAAGTGCTCAAGGACCTCATCGTTGGCAATAAACGCCGCTTTCTTGAGGGGAGGGCTTGTGGAGTGGGTATCCGTCACGACAGCCCCTCACTTTTCAAAAGTTCAGGATCTCGCTTGAGATAAAACGCCGCCCGTCCTGCTTGGCCCGCCTCGACATCTGCGTGAGAGAGTTCCCCAAATCTTTTAATATCTTTATCAGAGAATTCTTCATCAATGAGGTTTTTTCCATCCCGGAATAACGGTTTATCCCGCAAGTACAACTCACTGCCGGCGTAAGGAAACGGAGTTTCTTCGTATTCTGTCTTCACAATTTTCAGACCACATTGCTTCGCTGAGTGGTCCAAGCTACGTTCAGTGTGCAAATGAAAGTGTCGAGGCGCGTCGAGTTCAGCCCAGTGAGTTCCATACCGTTTCCAGGGGCCGGCGGTTGCGATGGGAATCCGTATCAGACAAACACCGTCCGAGGAGAGTTTCGCTGCGGTGGCTTTCAGTGTTGTCAGCGGGTCTGGCAGATGTTCAAACGAATGATGAAACATGATCAATTCAAAGCCGGCTTCTGGAAACTCTTCCAGTGAGACTGCAAAGAGTCGCAATGGGTCAGGAGCAGTCTCATCCGACAGAAACGGGTCCACTCCGGTTAAGCTTTCAAAGCCCAAATTTGCCAAAGAGGAAAGCAGCACTCCGTTACCACAGCCGACATCGAGGAGTCGTGATCGCAGGTGAAGGTTTTGGTTTTCCCGAAACCACGGGCGATACAACTCAATTCCGGGAGCTGGTTTTTTCTTAGCGAGTTTTCCCATGATGCCTTTAGTTTGCCACAACTGTGCTTCGTTTCTTTTTCGTCGTAACCAGCGACGCCAGAGTGAAATGGGAATAATCGGTTCCAATTCCTCGTGATAAGAATAATATTCACCGGGTGGATAATATTTGCCGAGATCTTCTGGTGGATTAACGAGCTGTAAACATCCACACTGACCGCATTCAAAGTATTCGAAGGGATCACCCCAGCCGAACATGCGTTCTTCAGCATGATGCAGTTGCCCATTGGGGCTTTGGCAGATCGAGCATTGAGTTGAAGGGGGATTTGTCACGACAAAGAAACCTTTCCGTTGATGTCGTAGCCCGCTTGTAGGAGATGAGGCTTCCAAAACTCGACATCATATCGCCACCAGGCATGGCAACCCATGGGGAGTTGACCATCTCGCTGTTCGACCCAAAATCGCGGATGGGTTTCCAGTGAGAAGTGAGCGGATTCTTCGGGAGAAGGAACACGAAAACATCCCGTTTTCGGAGCTTCCATGGTCCAGAACGCATCTTCGTTCCAAGGGTAATGTTCGATGAGTTGCCCGAAAGTATTATGGAGTCCCAATGAGCGGGCGAGAAATCCCGCCAGTGCTCGTGGGGATAACAGTCGATTCGTGTTGCGATATTCAGTCCATAATGTGAACGTCGATTTCACGCGGCGGTGTCGGCATCGCGTCAGAATGTCGAGACAGGCATCGATTCGCCGAAGAGAAAACCCCCCGTTGCCTCCCACCCAATTGTGGAGAGTTTCGATGTCTTCTGCGTCGTTTTTCAAAAACGGAGCCCCGACATAGTCGTAGCCTGCATCGCACCATTTTTTTAATTCGTCCCGAAAGATAAAAGCGTTTGTCTGGTACAGTAGCATGAATTCATGCTCGCGAAAGCGTGCGTAAAATTCTGGGCTGAGTAAGAGTCGACTGTAATTTTCAATGGAAGAGAAATGCTTTGTGGCGAATGTTTCCCAGCGAATCTCGCCAAGAATCTCGCGATAAACTTCCGTGCTGAGACCATCAGGGCCACATAACACGATCGGATACGAATGCAGTACCCGTGCGCATTGTTCCATAGCGATTTGTTCCAAAGGACTAAGAACATCGCGATAGACGGGAATAACAATGGCACATCGATTTGCTGACATAACGAATCGTCGGGTTTATTCTTGGGACACCAGTTTCCAATCGACTTTGGAAAGAGTGCATCCGAATGCGGCGGGCATTGTGCGACCCGTTCCAAAATAGTCACTTTCACTCACATCGAGTACAATCGATTTTTCCCAACTGGAAATCACTTCTTGGCCATCAACAACAGTGAAGGTGACATAGTATCGTCCTGCTGAGAGATTGAAGTCCGGCCAGTCGACTTGAATGGTGGCTTTCTTTTCAATTCGCCAATGTTTGGTCGACTGATACATCGTGTAGATGGTCGTGATCGAATTGCCGTTATGATCCATCACGCGGAATCCGACTTCCGCATCGGCCAGTGGCCGGTCCAACTCCAGATTGATTGTCCAGATTGTAGGGCGTCCAGCCGCAAGGATGTCTCCACCTTCTTCGTTGGTGATTCTCACGCTGGCTTTTACGCCGTTCTGTTTGGGAAGCTCAGCCTCTGCCTGATCCCAATCGCTGTCGATACAACTCATATAAGTTTGGATGGTCTCCGACGTTGGTCCTTCTTTTGTGAGTTGACCGTGTTGTAACAAAATCGCGCGATTACACAGATTTTCCACTGCGGCCATGTTGTGACTGACAAACAAAACCGTACGACCACTTCCTGCGACTTCACTCATTTTTCCCAGGCACTTCCGTTGGAAGTGCGCGTCACCCACGGCGAGAACTTCATCGATGATCAATATTTCAGGATCGAGATGCGCAGCCACTGCGAAGGCAAGTCGAATACCCATTCCGCTGGAATAGCGTTTGAAGGGAGTGTCGAGAAACTGTTCGATGCCTGAGAAATCGACGATGGCATCGAAGTTCGCGTCGATCTCTGTGCGCGACATTCCCAAAATGGAGCCATTGAGATAAATGTTTTCGCGTCCTGTCAATTCGGGATGAAAGCCGGTCCCCACTTCGAGCAAACTGGCCACACGACCCCGGATTTTGATCTGACCTTCGGTTGGCTCGGTGATGCGCGAGAGAATTTTGAGTAGAGTGCTTTTGCCGGCTCCGTTGTGGCCGATGATCCCGACGACTTCCCCTTCCGGGACTTCAAAGTTGATGTCTTTTAATGCCCAGAATTCTTCTGAAGAAGGCGCGTTCTGAGACAGACGCTGAAATCGCTTGAGCGGTGCCATCATGGTTGAAGAGATCGCGTCGTAGAACGTGGTCGCACGCTCTTCGGCAGCGCCGATCAAGAAGCGTTTGCTGAGATTTTCTACTGAAATGGCCGATTGAGTCACGATGGACAATCCTCAAATGATGTCGGCGAATCGTTGTTCGACGCGACGGAAATACATAACACCGGCAATCAGAAACAGGACACTGGAAACACCCGAAATTGCAATCACATCCCACAACAATGGCTCTCCCGTGATACTACGACGGAAACCAACAATGGCACCCGTCATGGGATTAAGGGCCATTAATTGCCACCAGCGTTCGGGGACTCCATTCTTGCCACCGAGGACATAAGCCACAGGAGATGCGAACATCCAGAGTTGCACCAAAAATGTTAACACGTAGCGAAAATCTCGATAGGCAATCGTCAACGCCGATAATAATGTGCTGACACCGAACGCTGTCAGAATGGTAATCAGAAGGAATACCGGAAGTAGAGCCAATTGCGGAGAGATGACGATGCTGTCGACTCCCGTCGCCATATACCAACCAATCATGGCGACCAGCACTCCCGAAGAAATGGCAAAGTCGAGCAGAGGAGCTCCCAGTGTCGACATCGGAATGAGCAACCGGGGAAAATAGACCTTTGTGATCAGGTGAGAGCTATTCACCAGACTATTCCCGCCCTGAGAAATCGAGTTGGCGAAGAACGTCCAGGGGAGTAACGCCGAGAAGACGACAATCGGGTAGGGGATATTTGAGCCTTCTGCCATCCCTCCAAACTTCCCGAAGAAAATCGTGAAGACAACCATGGTCATGACCGGCTGAATAATGGCCCAAGCGGCTCCCAAGACCGTTTGCTTGTAACGAATTTTGACATCCCGCCAAACCAGAAAATACAAAAGCTCCCGGTAACGCCAAAGTTCAGCAAAGTTGACCGCTTGCCAACCACTGCGAGCGCGGATCACCGTCGATATCACATCTGAAGGATGTTCAGGTGAATCGTTTGATGTCTCTTGTTGAGATGTTGTTGTTGGGGAAGTCACAAAAGTGCCATCGTGGTCTGGAGCATACTGGACGAGAACACACTGGATCGAAAAAAGCGTTAAGTCATTGTCGTTCTTGACTCTACAACTCTTCCAAAGATCGGCAATCCGATTTTGGCAAACTCTCTGAAATGAGCTTTATCAACGTCCGATTGTCTGTTGTGCGCGAATCTGCGGCCCATCTAACCGATCCAATTCCTACGAACGGAGCTTGGCAAATGATAGGAGCGACAACCATGATTGGCTATTTGAGCGGAGTGGGGCGGAGGTTTCGTGTCGCTTGGTCAAGTTGTGCTTGCAGAGTTCTTAGATTGCCGCAACTTCCAGCCGGGCAATCTGACTTTGTGCAATTGGTGTCATCAGGATCTTGCCCCGAGGCACTGATTGTGGATTGCCAGCGCTGCATGCTGGGAATCAGCACGACCGTCAGTGCCAGTGTGAACAGGATTTTCCAGATCCAACGGGACATCGTCTCTCGTTTCTGGTTCATAATTGCGGGAATGATCAATTGTGTGCTGTGTGTCGGGCAATGCAAAGTCATGTTTTGAGTGATTCCGAAAGAATCTGTACATTGGATTGTCCGACGTCCTGCGGGAAAGAGCATAAGTCCTCTGGGAATTTACGGTTCGGGCGGTGGATAACGCTTGAATTCGAACCGGTATCGGGAGAAGATCAAGTCCAGACCATAGCGTGTCAACCCTCCTAGACATAATCAGGACAATAGAATGCTTCGGGACTACATCAATAATTTCAGTATCAGTCAGCGTTTGTCAGCCATGATGTTCCTCCAGTTTTTCATCTGGGGAGCCTGGTATGTGGTTGGTCCTCTCTACTTGGGGTCGATTGGTTTTGATGAAGGTGATTTTGCCTGGATGTATTCTGTGGGGCCGATTGCCTGCCTGATTTCCCCATTCTTTGTGGGAATGATCGCTGACCGCTTTTTCCCAACGGAAAAAGTGCTTGGTGTCATGCATTTGCTGGCCGGATTGGTGATGATTTATGCAACAACATTAATGAAGGCAGAAAATCCTGATCCTCAAATGATCAATATCGCGTTCTTCGTTCATATGATCTTCTACTTTCCAACGCTGGCTCTCACGAACTCGTTGGCGTTACACACGATGACCGATCCCGAATCGCAGTTTCCTGTCATCCGCGTATTCGGAACAATTGGCTGGGTGGTTGTCGGTGTGCTGATTAGCTGGTTGGCTTGGGATGCCAGTATCAACGTCTTTTATCTGGCAGCAGGAAGTGGGCTATTATTGGGAGTTTACAGCTTTACGCTGCCTCACACACCGCCTCCATTAGCGGGTGAAAAAGTCTCTGCCCGCGAATTGATTGGTGCGGATGCTTTTGTCTTACTCAAGCACAAACCATTTTTGATCTTTCTGGTCAGTTCGATTCTCATCTGTATTCCTTTGGCCTTTTACTATCAAATGGCCGCCCGAGCGGTCGGTCAGGCGGGGATTGGGAATGTTGGCGGGACGATGGCTTACGGCCAGATGTCTGAAATCATTTTCATGTTGTTGATGCCTCTGTTCTTTAAGCGTCTCGGTGTGAAGTGGATGTTGTTGGTGGGGATGTTTGCTTGGGTGTTACGTTACGGCTTGTTTGCTCTTGGTTCTCCCGTTGATGAAGCAACGGGAGTATCCGACCTGCAATTGATGCTGATTCTGGGGATTGTCTTACATGGAATTTGCTACGACTTCTTCTTTGTGACGGGACAGATCTATACGGATAAAGTCGCTCCAAAAGAAATTCGCGGGCAAGCTCAGGGGATGTTGGCCTTGTTCACGCTCGGCTTGGGAATGTTGATTGGTGCCTTTTCTGCTGGTCAGGTTGAAGGGATCTTCACTCCTGAGGAATCAACCAAACTCCATAAAGAGATCAAAGAGATTGGAACAGCAGCCAGCACAATTGGTGAAGAACTCGATGGAAAGTTGGCCGACCTCAGCGAAGAAAAGAAATCAGCTTTCAAGAATCAAACCAAAACACTCGCCGCGTTTCAGACGATTTATCGGAATTCGGAAAAGGAAGTTCCCGGCATAGAGGCTCTGAACGAAAATTATGTTGCCGTTGCCAATAAAACTTTTGATTCGGACCTGATGCCTCTCATGCAGCTACAATCTGAGAAGTCAGAACTCACAGCCGATGTTGAGGCTAAGGCGCTCAAAGAACAGCAGTTGAAAAAATGGTTCTGGATTTGGACCTTCCCGGCGATCTTTGCGGGAGCGATTATGGTTGGGTTCTTCATGATGTTTAATGAAACGGAAGAGATCGACGCGGGAGACGTTGACGCGGATGAGGCCGAATCTCCCGTCGCCAATGAAGTGGTCGAGTCGAATGAACAGTCGGATGAGAGTTCGTCTTCCTCGACGGATGACGAAAGTGAAGGTCAATCCTGATGATCGGAGCCCGAAAAACCTCTTGACGAGTTTCTATCACGTAATCATCGTCGAACGTAGAGACAGAGTCGGAGATCATTATGAACGCAAAACCCAAACTGAAATTCGGTTTGGGGTGTCGTCTTTCTCTGTTGTGGGCATTGCAATGGGGGATTACGGGGGCACTGCTCACGTACCTGCCCATCTATTTTGTGGATAACGGTCTCTCTCAAGAGCAACTTGGCAAATTGATGGCCGTTGCCGCAATGGGACTCTGGGGAGCTCCCTTCATCGTGGGGCAATTGTGTGACCGTTGGATGTCGAGTGAACGCTATTTGGCAGTGGCTCATTTCACGGGTGGGCTTTCGTTGTTGGCGATACCTGTTGCGACCGAGATGTATCGCGCGACGGGAACCAACTTTTCTGCCATGATGGTGCTCATTGGTATTTTTTCCTTTGCGTACTTTCCGACAATCCCTCTCGCTTCTGCGATGACGTTTCGGCATTTGCCCGACCCGGCTGCCGACTTTGGAAAGGTTCGCATTTGGGGGACGGTGGGCTGGATGTTGGCAGGCTGGTGTCTGTCAGTCTGGTTAGGGCGGGGAGACGCTTATCGTTGGTTGAGTGAGCGGTATCCTGAATGGAAACCGACACTGGATCAATTTGTTTATACGTTTCGTTGGGTCAGCCCGCCATCGAGTGCCGACTGTTTCAAGCTGGCTGCGATTCTCTCGTTTGCTTTGAGTAGTTTTTGTGTCTTTTTACCGCGAACCCCGCCGGCACGATCCAAGTCACAGTCAGCCATCGCGCCTCTGGCGACATTTCGGATGTTTGGTGATAAAACCTTTTCACAGCTCATTGTGATCAGTTTTCTGCTGGCGCTTGTTGTGCCGTTCTATTCGGTAGCCGCACCGCAGTTGTTATTGCAGTTAGAGTATGAAGCCGATTGGATTCCAGCGCTCATGACGTTGGGGCAAATTTCAGAATTTCCTGCATTGATCCTTCTCCCGTTTTTTCTCAAACGCTTCGGTCTGAAGACAACCTTCGCGTTGGGGATGATCGGCTGGCTATTACGTTATGCGTTCTTTGTGGCAGAAGAACCTTCGTCATTGATCTTGACGAGCATCGCGCTCCAAGGAGTTTGCCACGTCTTTTTGATCATTGTGATTCAGCTTTATATCGACTCTCGGGCGCGGGCCGACTTGCGAACCTCGGCTCAAAACTTGTTCGCGTTTTTGACGATGGGTATCGCCATGCCTTTGGGGTTTCTCGTGGCGGGAAAGTTTGGCACCTGGCTGACTGACTCTGGGAGCGGTGAAACCAACTTCCAGTTCTTCTTTTTGGTCCCTTCGATTGCGATTCTGGTACTGCTGTTTCTCTTTTACCAGCTCGTTGATATTGACGAGGGCATGGGGCAGCAATCATTGCACGAACGACTCGCGGGAGACGCCGAAGGTTGATGCGGTCACAAAAAAAAGTTCTCTAGCGTTTGAGACGCACAGGAGTCACGCCTTCAACTTCAATAAAATCGGCCTGAAGATCGGTCCGATAACTACGCTTGCCGAAGATTCCTCTTGGCTTGCCGAGATGAGTGTTGAGATTGATTGATGTTGAGGACAGATACGCCAGGACTTCCCCTGTTGGAGAAATTAGCACAAACATCGGTCCATTGGGCGTGGCAACGACGGCTTTTTGAATCAGCCCCGCACCCGACATCTTGGCCGGATCATTGCTGATTGTTGATTTACGCGCGGTGGCTGGTTCCGAAGACTTTTCAACAGATGGAACCGATTTGGGAGGTGCCACAATGTCGGGCCTCATTCCGGTGTTAGAAAGAATCTGGGCATCTCGATTGGCCGTTTCTTCTGTGAGTCGTAAAAAATCATCGTATTGATCTTTAATTTTTTGATACTTGGCCAATGCCGCGAATCGCTGATCGAGTTGATCTTTCAAGGCATCGGTCGAAGCAGATTCTGCGAGTTTCTGATAGCCGGTTTCAATGGGGGCCAATTCCCACTGCGAAGTTTTGCTGCGAATGGTTTGTCGGAATTGTTCGTCTAGTTGAGCCAGTTGTTGTGCTTCTGACTGTGTGGCTTGGGGTTTGTCAGTTCGAACGACACCGGGATTATTCGGCTTCTTGGTAACAGGTTTGTTGGGTGTGGCGAAAGGATCAATTTCTGGCTTGGCTTTTTTTGCGACAGCGGGTGTTTTGATCTCTTCAAAGGGGTTACCGGCTGGCGGTCGTTTGGCAATGGAGTCTGCCGCGGCAATGAACTGCCCTGGTACCCAACGATATTCCCCTCGTGGTGGAGAAATCTTGTACATATGCACGAGACCTTCCGGGGTGTTGAACGACTTTTCTCCGAGGATGTTGACGCGATCACCGAGAGACAATCGTTTCTGCTCGACGTCTTTTTTATCGCCAAACAAGCTTCCGACCCGAACGACCACCTGGTTGTCATTCACGGTTCCGGTTTTGTTATCGGAGGTCTGAACGTATTCGGCACGAATCCAGCTAAAGCTTCCTGAGGGGGGAGCAATCATATACCAGCCACCAGGGTCGTGTCGGTGGACTGTCACGTTCGCACCTTGGGACATTCTTGCAGTGGGATAATAGCGCGAACCGGGGCCGCTCCGAACGTATGTTTCGTTTTCGGTGATGACGGCTTGGTACGGAAATTTGCGCGACTGACCCTCAGCAGGTAATAGATGTGTGAGTACCAGCGCAGCGAGTGTGATGATCCGAATCATGATCGGAACCTCCCCTGAGGTGGGCTGAATCAAAGTCAGATAGTAAATTGGGAAAAAGGGTGTGAGTAGGACACTCACAAAGGTAGGATTCAGGAGAATTTGTAAGGAAAATTGACGAATCACTCAAGAGAGAGTCTGTGATCGTCGTAAGTCGTTACCTGCTCTGGCGCAATGAAAAAGGCTCCGGGAAAGTTCCCAGAGCCTGATGGACTCGATTTCGAGAAATGGTGGGATTGATTATTTCTTCTCAATGGCCCAGAGCGAGTCGAATGTTCGCAGGTAAATGCGACCATTGGAAATCACCGGCGACGCCGACATGTCTTCTCCCACATCATTTTGTGAAGCAATTTCAAATTCACGTCCCGCCTTGATGACGGAAACCTTACCATCGCGTCCGGTGAGATAGACATGTCCATCCGCATAAACGGGTGAGGCACGGTGGCGAATGCGATGAACGCGTTCATAATAAAGTTCGTCGCCCGTTTTGGCATCCATGGCGATCAAGTCACCATTTTCTCGGCAGAGGTAAACGATGCCATCAACAATGAGTGGTGAAGAAACGTCGGGAGTGTCGCGATCACGTTTCCAGTGATAGGCTGAGACATCAGATGTGATATTCCCCTTGCCATCTGGCTTGAGTCCCAAGACTGGTCCTTTCTTGGCCGAAGGGACAACGATGATTCCGGGAGCCATCGCCGGTGATGCGACGAGACGCAGAAACTTGTTGTACTTGTCTTTGGGGTTGAGTCCTCCGCAGCGCCACAGTTCGTTACCGGTTTCCAGGTCATGGGCGATGACATAGTCTGCACCGTGAGTTAACAAAAATTGTTGCCGGTCATCTTCGTAGAGGATTGGGGAAGCATAGGAATGGACGTTTTCAGCGAAGGCATCACTCTTGCGATAATGTTTCCAGATTTCCTTGCCGGTCGTTTTATCGAGAGCAATCACCCAAGCCGGTTGCGGCTCTTCGTTCCATTCTCCGTGAATCAGTTGGAACAACAATTTGTTACCGGTCAGGACGGGCGAGGATGTGAATCCAAATTGAATGTCAAATTTTCCGTACCGGTCTTGAAGGTTGGTCTTCCAGACGACGTTACCTTCAAAGTCGAAGCAGAACAGATCTCCCGTTCCGATGAATCCCCAGACGTGTTTGCCATCAGTGACGGGAGAGGGAGCCGCAGGATTGTTTCCTTCGTCGCCCCGTGCTTTGTTGGTTCCACTGCCGAGTTTGTGACGCCAGAGTTCTTTGCCCTTTGTGTTGAGCGCGATCAGGTAGGCATCTTTTCCCTCTCCCGAATTATCCATCGAGGTCAAGAAGATGTGATCTTCCCAGACGACGGGTGTCGAACCTGCGGGGCCGGGCAGAGGAGTCTTCCAGGCGACGTTTTTATCTGCCGACCATTTAACGGGAACATTTTTCTCAGTAGAAATACCGTTATTGAGGGGGCCTCGCCAGTTGGGCCAGTTTTCTGCATGGAGGGAATTGGTGGCGAGCAGTAATCCGCAGAGCAGGGCAGTCAATCTCAACATTGAATTTCATCCTTCGGTCAATGATTACTTGTGAGTGGAGGGAAGAGGGCAGGGGGGATTTGATTCGCTCCGAGGAAGAGTCATGACTCTTCCTCGGTGTACTGTCCAGTTTGTCGGCACTGTTCTCGTGAGTCAAATCTTTCTTCCTGCTTCGGTTAATATTGTCGCGGTCGAACATGTCCCTGAACACGGCTGGGAAGACCAACAATACGAAGGAAGCCTTCCGCGTCATCTTGATTGTAGGAGCCGCCACCTTCCATGCTGGCGATGGCTTCATCGTACAAACTGAACGGACTGGTTCGGCTATCGACCATAATGTTCCCTTTGTATAAGCCGAGTGTGACCTCTCCGGTGACGTACTTTTGTGCCTCTTCATTGAATTTGAACAGGGCATCCATTTTGGGAACGAACCACAAACCGTAGTACACCATCTCGGCCACTTCGGGAGCGAGTCGGTCGCGGAGGTGAATCAAGTCACGATCGACGGTGATTTCTTCCAGAGCATGATGAGCCGAGTAAAGAACCGTCATGCCGGGAGCTTCATAGACGCCCCGGCTCTTCATTCCGACAAACCGATTTTCGACGATGTCGATTCGTCCGACACCGTTACGTCCACCAATCTCATTTAATGTTTCCACGATTTCCAGAGCCGACAGTTTTTCGCCGTTGACTCCCACAGGAACGCCGGCCTCAAACTCAACAGTCACTTTTTCGACTTCGTCCGGTGCCTCTTGTGGAGAGACACCCATGCCGAAATCGACAATCTCGACGCCGTTCACAGTCAGGTCTTCCAATTGACCGGCTTCGTAACTGATGTGCAGACAGTTTTCGTCAGAGCTATAAGGTTTCTCGACAGAGGCTTTGACGGGAATCCCTTTTTCTTCGCAGTATGCAATCAGTTCGGTTCGTCCCGGAAACTGATCGCGGAATTCTTTGATGCGCCAAGGGGCAATGATTTTGACAGTGGGATCGAGTGCTTCCGCGGCGAGTTGGAAGCGACATTGGTCGTTTCCTTTTCCTGTGGCGCCATGAGCGTAGGCTTCGGCTCCCACATCGCGTGCGACTTGCAGGCAAATTTTCGAGATCAACGGACGTGCGATGGAAGTTCCTAAAAGGTAAAGACCTTCGTATTTCGCCTGCCACTGCAAGACCGGAAAGGCGTACTCTTTACAGAGTTCTTCCTGAACATCGATAATTTGTGCGGAGGCGGCCCCTTGATCGTTGGCCTTTTTCATGATCTCTTCACGGTCTTCGCAGGGTTGACCGAGATCGACATAAACACAATGGACATCATATCCTTTGTCTTGAAGCCAACCGAGAATGACTGAGGTGTCGAGTCCGCCGGAATAAGCCAATACGCAACTGGGCATGTCTGTCTTTCGTAATCTGCTGTGAAAATATTAAGTTTGTATGGTTCATCCGACTGCTGCGTATTCAGATTGGTGAAGCGATAGAAATTTCAGTTCGCTTCAAGCTCTCGGTCTCGTTGTTAACCTCACTTGTAGCTGAACTCGCAAGAGTTCAGAAGGACTGACGCTGCCCCTTCATTTCGTCTAAATTCTTGCGAATCCAGCTACATTTCGTTGCTTCATCGTGCGGTTGACGTAATTGACAGCATGTTTGATTTCCCCGTGAGGGATCGTTGAACAATTCAGCATGGGAAAGCGATGTTTGATTTCCCATGCCTCGAAGTGAATACGCGAATTTCGGATGAACCGTTTCTATCATCGATTATGTCGCTTGTGGGACACGTCTTCCACCCTGTGGTACAGGTTCCCTGTGAGGCTGGGCAAAATACGTTCAGTTTGACACTTCCGTGAATAGAATCGTTTCTCCTTATATAGTCTGATGTTCGGGTCGTGTGGTTCGAAATTTCTCTGAATCGTTGAGCGGATTTGTCCGATAATTCCTGTAAGGAGTGTCACATCGCGCAGGGATTGCGAAGATCGACTCTCACATCAAGGTAGATTTGGGACCACTCATGGGCACTGTCATGTCGTCCCCGACGTGACCTATTCAGAGGAAAGAGACAGGGATGTCGTTCTCCGCTAAAAATTGGATTCAATCCATTAAATTAATGCTGGTCGCGGTCGTTTGTGCCGGTGGCGTTTCTTCAGCCGATGCACAAAACTTTGTCCCCGGTAGCGGTAAACAAGTTGCCCGTGTCGGTGATACTTTTGAAGATGAAAACTGGCAGTTTATTTTGAACCTGCCAAAAGCCAGTCGCAATATCGACGGTCAGACTCGTGGTCCCGCTGGCACTTCTCGCAATCGTCGCGTGCTGGAAAGTACCTATCGAGGTACCGCAGACGTCGTCAAACGAGTCCCCACGCCTCCCGGTGGAATCGAAGGTTCCAAGGGCGCGTTGTTGATGCAGTCCAAAGTCACTGGAATTCCCGGTCGTCCCAGCAATGAAATGCAACAGGACGATATGATCTTCAATGTCAAAGGTGTGCTCGGTCGCGTGGCGACTAGCCGTAACCCGAGTGTCGTCGTTCGCGTTTATCTACCACCCTTCGATGAATGGGAAGAACGGAACGGCTCACACTTCGGTTTTCGAGCAGAGACAACCGGCATGATTCGTAAAGAAGTGGAAAAGAAAGTCGGCTTGTTTCGGCGTAAGACTGTCAAGAAATGGGATACCGTCAACGATGCCTATTGGCCCGGCTTCTTCATTCAGTTCAATCGTAAAGAAGTCACCGGTCACGAAAAAGATTCCGCCACCTTGCTGGTTCGCGGTGACAAGAATGGCCACGAAATCGTTGGTCGGCAGATGGATGCCGGTTGGTGGACACTGGGCATGTCATTCTCGGGTGATGGACAAGTCCATTATTACGCTCGTCCCGGCGTCGAAGACCTGCGACCTCAAGATCACATCACGTCTCAGTTCCCATATTCGGCCAAAGCCGATTATTTCACGACGTTCTTCTTTAACATCGTGAACTGGGACAACGGACGTACTTGGTCCACAAAATGGATCATCGACGATCCCAAAATGTACCTGGGACGTTGATCAATATGATGAAGACATCTCGATGAAGTTCTTTGAGCTTTGAGTACCCAGGAAACCGGCCGGTGGTTATTAAATCACCGACCGGTTTTCTTTACGCTGTCAGGTCAGGTGTTCTCCCGATCCCGCTTGGTCCCATGCAGCGTGCTTAAAATCTCCGTCATGCATTTCTTCTCACTATGGAATGTGAGGAGAAATGTTGGCTCTGGTACTGGAGGTGATCAATAGCAGATTCTTTATTCCATAAGCTTGAAGAAGAATATCAGGCATGGATTATTGATACTTTTTGGCCTCCTCAAAATTACCGAGTTCCTGATTGAGTCGAATCACTTCCTGCCTGAGACTGGTTTGTCCGGGATCTTCAGCAAGCTTTGAGGTGAGATCAAGCAAACGCACTGCTTTCTGATTCAATTCTTCCGAGATTTCTGCGTGAATCTGTGCCAAGTCAATCTGATCGAGAGAGCGATAAGCCATCGCAAGTTTGGAATGCGCTTCTTTGTGCCAAGGTTGCTGTTTGATGACTGTTTTGAAATCTCCGATTGCAATTTCGAGGTTTTTCAAGTCCAAGCGAAGAAGGCCGCGGAGATAGACGGCTTTGATGCGTTGGGGATGATCAGTTTCACAGAGTTGTTCGATCCGCTCCAGTCCCTGTTCGGGATGTCCTTCCAGTCTCAACAAATACGCTTCTTCCAAACGAACTTGCGCAGTCCGCAAAAATTTTTCGAGGTAGGTATCAAGTTCTTTTCTCGCTTCTCTCACGTTTCCTCGGTCGATGAGAATCTGAATGAGATTTTCTCTGACACTTTGTTCTTGATCTTGGTTCTGAGTTAATTTGAGGCATTCCCGAAAAGCACGTTCTGCTTCTGCGAGATGACGTTGATTCAATTCAATGTTACCCCGAATTTGCCAAGCAAGCGGATCTTGAGAGTTCACTTCTATCAACTGATCGACGAAAGTGAGTGCTTTAAATTCTTGCCGAGTGAACAGCAGGACCTGGATGAGAGCTCGCAGAGCAACAACCTGATGACTGGGATTTTTCGCAGCGGCTTGGTAGGCAAGTTCAGAAAGAAAATAATTTCTTGATTCCTGAGCCAATTTCCCGATTTCCAAAAGCTTCTCCGCAGGTAACCGCTCGGGGTGTTCGATGAGGCTAAATGCCCCCAAAGACTCCTCCCTGCGGCCAGAGAGAATCAAAATCTTCACTCGAAGTAATTCGGCTTCGGGATAATCGCTGACAGAACGAAACATTGCCTCCTGAACAAGCTCCAAAGCTTGACGAGGATGATTTTGAGCGAGCTCGTTTGCTTGATCCAAAAGGTTTTGCGGAGAAATTACGGAATACCAAATCCACCCACAACCACAAATCAGTAATAAAGCTGCCAGGCAGATGAGTTTTTTTGAGTTCATCACAAAGAACCAACTGAAGAGAGACTCGCTCATAAAAATCACGAGTCGTCTTAGGGAGTATCTAATATCGGTCTACCTAGACCTTCGACCAACCGATGATACTGGTTTGGAGGCATCTCTGAATAGAGTTCTATTTGTCCAGAAGGCCATTCCACTCGCACATCGACAGGCTCCGACTGCTTCTGCAGTGCAGAGAACAATAAGCGTGGGTCGGAGGATGAAAGATAGCTTCCTCCTGAACGTAATGTTCTCTCATGAAATCTTGGTAAGGGAAAAATTTGGACGCGTGCTCCGATAGCGTCTCGGCTGCTTGCAGATCCCTGAAGTGTGAAGCCGATCCATGAGTTCGCTTTGTGTTGATTTTTTAATACTGAAATGGGGCCTTCCCATTCCGAAATGACCAAGTCTATTGCGCCATCATTGTCAAAATCCGCGCGTGCCATGCCACGGACAACACGGGGAACGCTGAACCACGCTCCGGCTTGATCTGAAACATTGCCAAACCTTTTCCCATTTTCATTTTTGTAGAGCATTGAAGGTTGCTGAAAGTCCGACTGTCGATTGTGGTAAGTGATATGGCCGTTTCCGATAATCAGATCTGGAAGATTATTCAGATCTGCATCTAGAAACAGAGTCCCGAATCCGACGTATGGACGCACGAGACCACTCAATCCAAAAGCGACCGTCTGATGATTAAATAGCCCGCGACCTTCGTTGCGATACAAACTGTTATCTTCGTTTTCATAATTTGTCACAAACAGCTCTGAGAATCCATCACCATCCACATCGGCGGCATCCACCCCCATACTTCCTTCGGGAGCACCAAATTCATTTCCTACAAGGCCTCCCAGCACTGCTGTTTCTGCGAATGTGCCGTCTCCGTGGCCTTTGTAGAAGTAATTTCGGATCACGTCGTTGGCGACGTAAATATCGAGGGAGCCATCACGATCAAAATCTTCCAAGACGACTCCTAACCCTTTTCCTCCCGGCAGAAGCCCGGCATCGGATGTCGCTTCGCGAAACTTTCCGTTTCCCAGATTGAGGAAGAGGTGATCCTGCGCATCGGGGAAGTTTCCCGGCATGCAAACATCGCGTCGACCGCTTTCAGGATCTTTGCAAACCTGGTCCTCTTCAAAGGACCATTGAAGATAGCCAGCCACATAAAGATCAGTCAAACCATCCGAGTTAACGTCTCCGAAAGCACATGCAGTGTGCCAGCCTGCTAATGAGATTCCACTCTCTTCCGTAATGTCGACGAACCTTGTCCCTTCTTCATTGCGAAAAAGACGCGATTGCCCAAACGCAGTGATCAAAATGTCGGGATCTCCATCGTTCTCGATATCGCCGATTGCCACCCCATGGCTGTAATCGACGGGGACATTCAGCCCGACCTGCTCTGTCACATCGGTAAACTGGAAGTCACCATTATTTTTAAACAAGCCGCAGGGAGCCCCGGAAAACTTCCCATCAGGAGAGATCGTGCCGCCTCCCAGGCAAAGCAGATCCATTTTTCCATCGGAGTCATAATCGAGAACAGCCACGCCTGCGCCGAATCCTTCGGGCATTGTGAAGAGACCAGCTTTTCTTCCCGATTGGTGGGTGAAATTCACTCCCGATTTTGTGGTGACGTCCAAGAACCAGTCTGTCTGCCTTGATGATCTCGGAGCATGATCTGACATCAACTGGAACTCAACGCGATGATCTGCGGGAGACGTTTCGACAGACTCAGGTATGTCCTGAGCCGATGGTGTGCAACCAACTAGAAACAGAAAAAAAAAGGCTTCTCGTAGAACGAGAAACCTTTTTATTGAAGTGCGCGATGAGCGATTCATGCACTGATTATTCATATTATGGAATAGGGCTGAGTGTCACGAATATCTTGGTATGCTAAACTACTTCTTCAATTCCAAGTCAAATGTATTCTGACCTTCTGTAATCGTGGCTGTCGCATCGGAACTACCTGCCGAACGATATTTTTGGGGGATATCATCTCGTTTTGGAGGTTCGGGGATCTTTCCATCATCACTCATGGTCATAGGCGTTGATGGGGCAGAAGGACTAACAGTCACTTTGAAATCACCGACAGTTGCGTCAAAAGAATAGCTCCCATCATCACCCAGCGGTCCACCATATGTCCCCAGAGAATCACTCTGAAAACTGATAATCGCTGAACTGACCGGTTGACCTGCATGGGTGACTTTTCCACTCACTTTGGCATTGATCTCCGGTCCGACCGATTCCGAACCTCCCGAGCATCCTGTAAGTACGAAAGCAAAAATGGTTGTCATCGCCAAAGCGGCAGTCCGTGAATTAGTGAAACGTATCATTGAAGCGGCTCCTGGTCTCTGAATTGATAGTGCGTAGAAACAAACAGAATTGGTTAGTCCAACCCCATTGTAGTGATCACAAAAAGAAAACCGCCGCCCGAAAATAGGCTCCGGGCGCGGTGCAGGTTGCAAATACCTTTGGTCATGTGGCGATCAGAAGTTACCCATTGGAACACCGTCTCGGCGGTCTGCCAGATTCAATGCAATGCCCATATCGATGTTGTCCGATAGAAAACGGACCGAGCCATCACCAAGGCAAATTTGCACACCGCCCGTATGGGCTGATTGGATTGGGAAATTTCCCCCTCCTTCACGTCCCAGAAAAATATGGCTCGAAACAGCCGGCTTGGCACCAACCCGCCAGTTGGGATGCAGATTGGTAATACTAGCCATATGAACTGCTTGCGATAGTCCAACATCGTTGAGGTTATAGCAGTTGGCACACCCCATCCAGCTCCCCCAGTCCCAACTGGATCGGATATCAGTGTTGTTCAATCCCCAGTCAGACTGTTCGGCTACCATCATCGTGTTTGAAGAACCGTCGGTGATATCACGAAATTGGACATCACTGATTAACCCCAATATTCCATTACCACCTTTAACCGAACCATTGTTGACATAGCTGGAGCGTACTCCATCTTGTGGCCGACGACCGAGATCTGGGTCAGCAGGGTCACCCGACGTGGAACCCATAATCCCAACATAACTCGAAACGAACAGCTTGACGTTGTCTCGTTCTCTCCACTTGGGAAGCGGACTGGAAGGGCATGAATAGGTTGCAATTTCCAGATTGTTGTAAACGGGGAAGTTTGTTGCCCAGCCTGGCCAAGTATTGAAATTGACCTGGTTGAACGCGTTTGCTTCTTCAACGTAAGGAAGCAAACTCAACATCCAGGATGATCCCCAATTTTGTGGAGAATTGTTGGCTCCATAGGGAAACTTGCCATAGACATCATGATAGTTGTGGAGAGCCAAGCCAATCTGTTTCAGATTGTTCTTGCAGGCTGATCGTCGTGCCGCTTCGCGTGCTTGTTGAACCGCGGGGAGTAGTAACGCGACCAGCACAGCAATGATGGCAATGACGACTAGCAATTCAATCAGAGTGAATCCACGACGTATATGATGCATGTCTTGCTAACTCTCGATAAATCATCTGCAAGATGATTTGTTGATTTCAAAGATTCGCAGGTCCATGACAATGGAGATCTGTCGAATTTGGTCGCGAGGCAAACCAGGCGGGAAACTTGGAGGGGAACTCTATTCTATGGAGCATTTCAACCACTGACAAGATCAGGCTGCGCCCGAATGATCTCATTGGATCTACTGAACTTGACGCACCCGAAAAACGCTAACAATCGCGACGTTCCAACTTGGTGACAGGCGCAGGGCTGCTTCTGTTGAAAAATCTGATTGAGTGTTTGTGGTATCTATGCTTCAATATCAACATGTGGACAGTATTTACGTTTCGTTTATCAAATTTCAAGAAGTCTCTCAATGATGCAATCTCACAAATTGATTTGCGTTTTAGTAATCGTATTATTGGTCTCGTTCTTTCCCGCCAGAGTCTCAGCACAGACGGAAACTCCTGCGACCGAAAACGGACCACGAACTTATCGATCTCCTAATTTTGTTGTGCATTCTGATGTGAAGCCCGAAGAGGCCAAGGAGTTGTTGCAGCGTTTGGAGACGATGCTTGGTTTGATTTCGACCTATTGGGGACAGCGCAATCGTAAGCCAATTGAGTGTTTTGTGGTGGAAGATCTGAAAACATGGCCACAAGGTGTCCTTCCACCTGATGCCATCGATAAGATTCGAGGTCAAGCTGGAGTCACGATTGCTCAAGGCCTCACGAACGGTCGACAGTTCAACATCAACGCGAAAGTTTATGCGGTTTCCGATGCGGGAGTTCCCCAACATGAAGCCGTCCATGCTTATTGTGCGCAAACATTCGGAACCACCGGTCCGGTCTGGTACTCCGAAGGGATGGCCGAGATGGGGATGTATTGGAAGAAAGGCGATTCGAGCGTGAATGCCAACCCCATCGTGATCGATTATCTCAAGAAGAGTGAACCCAAAAGTTTGAACGAGATTGTCAACGGGCAGGAAACCACCGGCGACTCCTGGCAGAATTACGCCTGGCGTTGGGCGTTGTGTCATCTGCTTGCCAACAACACAAACTATCAAAAACGGTTCCGTCCACTCGGGCTTGCTCTGTTACAAAACAAGGGGACTTCTTTCGAGCAAGTTTACGGCTCGATGGCCGATGAAATCATCTTCGAGTATTTGCTATTCCTCGAAAACATGCAGACCGGGTATCGAGTCGATATTTGCAGTTGGAATTGGAAAGCCCGCCCACGACTTCTTAAAGGAGTCCGTCCCAACAAAGTCGATGTCGAAGCTAAGGCGGGTTGGCAACCGACCAAAGCACAACTCGCCGAAGGAGAAGAGTACGAATTCACCACCGAAGGAACTTGGACGATTCTCGAAAACGGCGATGAGATCAATGCCGATGGTAACGAACTGGGAGCCGGCAAGCTGGTCGGCATCCTCTTTGACGATTACAAACTCTCGGAGGAGTTTGAGATCGGCGCATACGGCAAGTTCACCGCTCCTGCCGACGGGCATCTCTTTCTTCGCTGCAAAGATGAATGGGGCACGATTGCCGACAATGACGGCGAGATCGAATTCCAGATCCGCGCCGCCGACCCGAATGCCAAGCCGTTGCCAATGCCGGGGCAGTGAGCTCTGAATTTATCGATGAGGTGTTGTCGAGTGAATCAACTCTTGAAGAAATCTAGAACGATATCGATTTGTATTAGATCATTCGCCGTGATCTCTTTCACGAGTGGACTTTTTTTGGCAGCGATTTGGGTTCTGAACTCTTCGAACTCGTTTGCGGACATTGCTTGGTGGTGGATCGCGATAGGAGTCGTGATGGTTCTGTGTTTGGATCAATGTTACCGAAGATTTGATTGTACTCACGCACGTTTTGTATTGCGTGCGGCATTCTTCATTTGCGTTCTGTTTTTTGCAGCTCATTCACAGGGGGATTACGAACAGTATTCCTTCTTTAAATATCTTGCTTATGTTGTGCTGATGGGGTCTTTACTCGGTGCACCTGTGAGTGCTTTGCTCGCTCTGGTGGAACTCATCAGTATGAGTTTTTCAAAGAAGGCCCAATCTCAGTGATTTGGAAATAGTCAATTCTTAAACTGAGAAGTCTTGCAGAAACAAATTTTTGTTCAATTGCCGCCACAACATTTCTTATATTTCTTGCCGCTGTTGCACGGGCAGGGATCGTTTCGACCGATCTTTGGATTCAGGTTTCTGATGGTGTCGGAGTCATCATGATCGTCCCAATCTTCAGTATCCCAGTCCTCATCGTCGAAGGGGACTGCTAGCTCAGGTCGGGAATCGTTATCTTGGCTGTTAAAAGAGGCCCACTTCGATAACTCCTCGATCGTATCTTCGATTCCGGTTGGACGACAACGGCTCAGAGCCTCTTGGAAGTACTCTTCACCTTGCTTCAGGCTCTCTTCGACTCTCTTAAGGCTGATCGTGGTGCCATCGACGAGGTCTTCTGCGAAAGCTTGCCGAATCTCCGCTTCGGCTTCATGCGGTGAATAGTCGCAAAGCTCGCAAATCAGGTATTGTGCAATTGGATCTGATTTGTTTTCGATGGCAATGACCAGATGGTGTTTCAGCCGGGCAACGGCATCATCCCGCGTCATTTTTCCATCACGTACGAGATGCAGGTATGCGCCTGCAGCACTCCAGCGGACGAACTCATTCGCATCTTCGCAAGTAATGATTCGTTCGATTTCGTCAAAGGGATCGCTGTCTAAGGCTGCCAAAATACCAGAGAGCTTTTCTGTAATGGTATCCCCATACATGTCGTGTGGAATTTCGCCGGGCAGCAGCACTGAATCCACAATGGCTGGCAACGCTTCTTTCGCTTCAAATTCCGATAATAAGAAGAGTCCATAAAAATGAGCGTTCTCTTCAACGTACTCTCCAGTTTTTGATCTGACAGTGGCCTCTTGAATCGCTTCGATCAAGAGGGGAATGATCTGTTCGCGGTGTTCTCGGGCTGCTCTGAGCGCGTCTTCGGGAAGCGTATCAAAACTGCGAGAATTCAAAGTGGCCATGATCTGATTGATGGTTGAGAGTTCTGATTCATTCATAGGAGGTTCTGAAGTCATAGGTCACAGCATATTTTCAGGGTTTGTGAGTATTTCGACATTCTTTTTATCAATTCTGTCCTGTGTGGGATCTCTGCCCAATCGGAGTTTTCGGAAAAGTTGGAAAAATCGTCATATTTGATTTGAACTACTCAGATACTCACGGTATCTTAATTTTCAGAAGTGGGTAAACAGCCCAAAATGATCTTTGATAACAATTGAAAATGGGTATTTCGCCCAATAGAATCGATAGAGAGTTCTCTCGTTCGATTCTTCCTGTCTGATTTCAGGCACTTCCATGGCGACCAACATTCTGATTACCGGAGAAATCAAACGAACGCTCGATGAGCGGCATCGTTTGACGCTTCCCACTGAGATGGCCAACGCCGTCACAGATGAAGACGGTAAAACGGTACTGGTCAAGGAACGTGCGGGGTGTTTGAGTTTATGGCGGGCGGCAGACTGGCAGAAGCGGTTGGATGATGGCATTGCCATTATCGAGCAGAAGATGTCAGCCGGTCGGATGGAGGAGCGATGGAGTGAAGTGCAGCGGCTCGGACGCCTGCTGTCGACTCGATCCAAAGATATTCAGTTGGCGAAGCGATCACGGGTGTTAGTGCCCGAAGGGTTTCGTGAGTTTTTGAATGTCAAACCGGGTGGAGAGGTGATGATTGTCGGTGCAGCGATTTGCATCGAGATTTGGAATCCCTCCAATTGGTTGGAATTATTGCAAGCAGAGATGCCAGAGTTTAGCCCTTTGTTTAAGGATTTATCGGGCTAATTGGAAACGCAATTCATTGACGAAGTACGGAGAAAATCGTTCGGACTGAAGATGATGGCTGCAAGATCACTCACTCGTTCACAAAGAGGATCAACTGGCTTTCACTCTTCTCTTGAGATACCAGGGATGGACTGATTGGCAGGGACGCCGCTTATTTTTCAGCCGAACGTTTTCTCTTTTTTGAATCAAGCAGCAAAACATGGATGGTGGTCAACAAGGCTGTTGATCTCTTGGTTACGGATGGTGACTTAGCTGCCTGGTTGTGACATACGGTTTGGTGATGTGTGCTGACGGATTGGCTGCATTAAATTAAACGTCACGGAGTCCCGCTTGCGGGGCTTTTTTTATGCGCAAAACTTGAGATCTTGAGCAGTCCCGTTGAGATCGGCTGCTTGAATCTCCCCCGTAGCTGAACTCGCAAGAGTTCAGAAGGACCGACGCTGTTCTTGTATTTCGTCTGAATTCTTGCGAATCCAGCTACCTGTTCGTTGCTTCATCGATTGATTGGCGGTTAGTTTATGTCAATCTCTTTCTGCTTCTCGGCCTTTGCTTTGCGTATACTATTCAGTCTACCAAAGTTATCAGGTAGGCAGGGCGATTTGCTGGCACACCGCTCTCTTATGAGCCCAACCACTCTTGTTGTAAATACCGTGTTCTACTAGGATTCCGGCCAATGACCGGGTGACCTCAAGGACAAGATTTCCCCTTTATGCGGATACGCCTTAGTTTTATCAAACATATGCTCTGGGCCGTGGTGTGGTTGATCTGTTTGATCTGCTGCATTGAGGTGGGGCTTCGCGTGCATACATTTCTGGCAGACAAGCCGATCAGCGAGAATGCGGAAATCGAGCGTGTCGCCTGTCATCAGGTTCATCATCATCTCAAGCCGCTCGAACAAGTTGAGTTTCAACATCCCGATACGGGGCATCAGTTCTCCGAACGCTTAAATTCTTTTGGGTTACGCGGTCCCGAACCATCCCTGGATAAGTCGAGTGATGTGATTCGCATTCTCTGTCTTGGTGATGAAATGACGTTTGGTCCGGGGTTAACATCTCAAGAGTTGTTTTCTTCACAGCTTCAAGGCTTATTGAAAGATTACCTGCCTAAAAAACTGGAAGTGATCAATGCGGGAGTCCCCGGGTACTGTCCGCTGTTATCGCTCCTACAATATCGACATCGATTGCGGGCTCTCAATCCTGATGTGATTGTGCTCACTTTTGAAATGGGAGATGTTGCCGACGATTATCTGGTGCGGGGTTTTACATCGCACGATGAAAATGGAATCCCGCTCGGTTGTCGCAATCCGTTGTTGGGAAATGAGTCGGAGCTTAAGAAAATTCAGAATCATTTTGTCACAATGAAATGGCTGAAGGCGCAATCCGAACATTGGCGGACCGAATCGACCTTCGATTCCCTCGATCAAATCGATCATCCCGTTGGCCGGTATGCCTGGATACGTGACAACCCCGTTGATTGGGGGCCTTATTTGCAAAATGCTTTAAAGCCAATCGAAAAACTCGGTCTCCTCGGGAGAGAACAGGGGGCGTTGGTTGTGTTTTCTGTGTTACCGGCTCCTTGGCAGATCTCGTCTGAAGCAACCAGTGATCCCGCAACACGCAAAAAGTACGGCGTCGCACCGGGTGTCGTTTATTCGAATCGGGAACCGTTTCAGAAGCTGGCCACTTTCGCCGAAGAGTCCGGTTTGGCGTTTCTTGACAACTCGAATGACTTTGCAGAGCTTGGTAATCCTGAGGAGTTGTATTTGCAGACTGAGCCGTGGCTATCGGCGCGAGGGCAAGAAGTTTATGCGACTTTGTTGGCCCGTTATTTGTTCCCGCGTTTACAATATCGATTTCAACCGCAGCCACCAGCGAATCACATTCTGCCTGCGGGTGGCGTTCAGCCGCAGTGAGAGTTCTGAAACGCTCGTATTGCGTTCCAACATCCATTCGGGTGTGTCTGTAGCAATAAATGTGGCCCGTCGATGGCGTGATGCTGTATGTCAGGTCGGAGTTTTTGAATCAGCTTGAGTGCCGATTGGGGAACGAGTCGGTCTTTGCTGGCTTGCAGGTAGAGCAGGTGAGTCGGGCAATCTCGTAAGGATCTTGTCGCATCACAGGAAAAGATCATTTGCAGGCGTTGTGAGAGAGTATGAGTTGGAACAGATCGCAACACACTTCTCAGCAGGTCAACAAGTGAACTGTCTGCACTCCATCCAGTCATCAACCATCGTAGGGCAAAACTCGGCATCGGTAATTTGGCCAGTAATCTCCAAGGCAGCCACTTGAGCCATCTCGGTCGTGGTGAGCGAATAAACGAAGCCACCAAGATTACTCCCATCAGTCCTTTCGGTTGACGACAGGCAATCTCTAACGCCAATGGTCCCGAGAAAGATTCTCCCAGCAACAGAAACGGTTCGTCTGAGGGAAGCTGTGAGATCAATTCCTCGGCCAAATCTGGGTAAGTGAAGCATTGCGTTTTCGGCAGCGGAACAACGACCGAATCAAACTCCGACGGGCATTGTTCAATCAGCGGATCAAACAGTTTCCCAGTGCCGTCCATACCGGGCAGGAGGACGATTTTGAAAAGGCGGGCGTTCTTCATGATTGACTCGACTCTATCTATGGTTACCCAACCGCGAAGTCGCGCAGTTTGATAACGCACATTCTCGACAAACTTGATCGCGTCTTCAATTTCTGAGTTGATCCGAGGAGTTGCCAGAGTGAACATGGAATCTTATTTGATCTAGAACCTCCGCTCGCAAGGACACTGTTGTGAAGTCAAGTAAATCAAGAACGCTCGGCATTTGGATGATCTTGATCGGCATTGTTGTGCTTGCCATCTTCTCACAAAAGGATGAGGAACTCGATTCCGACGAGATTTTTTCTCATTATGAAAAAGTCGGGTGGTCAAGATTTACAGAGGATCTGGGATCCAAAAAAATTACCCAAATCATCGTCTACTCAGATGTCGGACTATTGCTGGCATTCACAACTGATCAAAAATATTACCGTACCGATGATTTACTCGACACACTCAACGATGAAGAGCAAGCATTGTTGGACGATGTCGAGGATGTGATGCACTTATCTGCAACCGAGATGTCGGAGGCGCCATCCGGTTCTGATGCTGTGGGGAATTTGCTTAAATATATTTTGATCATCGGGGTTGCGTTGTGGGCAATGATCTTCTTCCTCAAAAAGTTCGGCGGTCGGGGGATGGACAATGTCCTCTCGCTCCGACATAGCAAAGCCAGGTTCTTTACCGATTACCAAACGGTTAAATTCTCGGATGTGGGTGGTTGTGAGGACGCCAAAGAAGAACTGGGCGATGTGGTTGATTTTCTCAGTAACCCGGATCGCTGGGTCGATGCTTACAGCATCCAGAAATATTGTGTCGCAACATTGCTGATTGTGTCGGCAACAAGCAGCTACGCGGGAATCGTTGACTTCGAATCGATTCCCACGGGAAGTCTGAGCGAGGGACTCACTATTTCCAACCAATACTTAGCCTCTCAGGGAATGTCATTCCGACTCAAAGGTGGAGGAACTCCTACACTTGTGCAGCGCGGTGATCAGGGCATCGGAGCTGCTGCTTTCGTGAGTAGCTCAAAAAATGTCGCAGACTCACTCAATGACGAAAATGTGGGTGGTCAGTTCTTTTTGGCAGATGACCTGACGAACGGCAATATCCCCCCGACATTGATCATCGATTTGAACGATCCGATGGCGAATTTTTCGATGAGTATTTATGACATCGAGTCACGTGCAGATGGCACATATGAAGCTTGGAGGTTGAGCTTTTATGATCTGAGTGACAATCTGATCAACTTCATGGATATCGATGTCAATTCTCCAATGGCTTCGGATGGTGTGGCGACTCCCGTGAGTTTTGGGACCGTGGGGGCCATGATGAGCCGCGTGGAATTGGAATACACGGGGACTGCCGTTGCACCTGGTATTGGATGGGACGACTTTGCCACTTCTGCCGTGGCCGTTCCCGAACCGGGTTCAATGGTCTTATTGAGTTGCTTGGCGGGTTTTTGGAGAATTCGACGCCGAAAACAAAGTGTCGCGTCGTAAGCTTGCGAATCATTGCCATTTCTCTTCTCAACTCGAATGGAATGGCTTAAATCGTGGATGCAGTTGTGACTCTTTGGGGAGGATACAGCATGTGTCACTAAGGCGAGAGGAAGGCAGCTCAGAAAAAAGGTTGATCTGCATGTCACTTCTCGGCAGGATGAATCTCTAAGACGCTCTCGTCGAACCCAAGGAGATCTCTCAATGCTGACCTTATTCCGACTGGTGAGCTTCACAGTTTTATTCACCGTTCACCTTGTTTCTTCACTCAAGGCTGCTGACTGGCCGCAGTTTCGAGGGCACAACAGCACGGGAATCGCGCAAGAAGATCAGCCTCTCCCCGAATCATTTTCGGACACGGAGAATGTACTCTGGTCAGCGAAAGTGGGTGACGGAATCGGATGTCCGGTTGTTGCCGATGGTCGTGTTTTTACGAGTGGAATGGTTGACGATCAGACTCTCGGATTGTTTTGCTACGAAGCCGAAACCGGCAAAGAATTATGGCGAAGAGAATGGGCGACGCCGGATTTAATGGAAGTTCACGCCACAAATTCTCACGCCAGCACAACTCCCGCCGCCGATGCCGAGCGTGTCTATTTTTACTTCAAGACTCTGGGAATGATGGCTCTCGATGCCAAGTCGGGCGAGCTTGTCTGGCAACAGAAACTGCCACGCCCATTCTTTGTTTTCAAGTGGGGAGCGGGAATGTCTCCTGTCCTGTACGAAGACAAAGTGATCTTCTGCCAGGATGATGATCTCTCTCCGGTGATCTATGCTTTTGACAAGAAAACTGGAGATGTTATCTGGAAAGAACAACGCCGCGAAATGGCCGTCAATTATTCACATCCGGTCATTTGCCAAACTGATCGTGGTGCTGAATTAATCGTGGCGGGAACGGGAAAGTTGATCGGATACGATCCTCAAACCGGTGAACGGCTTTGGTATGCGAAAACTCTGTTGCGGAACATTAAAACCACTCCTGTCTGTCGGGACGGCATCATTTACATTTCCTTACAAAGTGGTGGAATCGCCAATCAATGGTTGGTGTCCGTCGATCAGGCTGATACGGGCAACAGTGACGGCAAGGTGTCGAAAATGGAGATTCAGGCGTTCGTCGGGAAAGACAAAGTGCCCGACGATTTCTATGAGCGGACCTTCGATCAAGGTGATGAAAATGGAGATGGATTGCTGGAAGGTGTCGAACTCGACAAAGCGTTCCTGTTTCCCGATAACTTTGCGGGAGCCAAGTTTGGAGATAAAAATCCCGCCGATGAATACATCTTGGCGGTGCGCGGAGGTGGTCGAGGTGAAGTGACCGAATCGCACGTGCTCTGGAAGCATCGTACCAAGCATACGGATCACATTGTTTCTCCGTTCGTCATGGGTGATCGAATGTTGCTGGTGAAAGGGGGCGGAGTGACGACGTTGTTTGATCTTGCCACCGGCGATGCGATTCGTCCGCCGAAAAGAATACCGAATGCGAGTCAGTATTTTGCTTCACCCATTTACGGTGACGGAAAAATCTTTATTGCTGGTGAGAACGGTCGCATTATTGTCCTGAAAAATGATTCAGAACTGACCGTGTTATCAAAGAATGATATGGGAGAAGGAATTGTCGCGACGCCCGCGATTTCTGAAGGTCGGTTATTTGTGCGGACGCGCACGAAACTCTTCTCCATCGGAGAGTGACCGGTTACCTCCGCTCATGCTCTACAAAGTGAACCGCCAGTCTTCTCGCCGCTGCGTGAGTCAATTCTTCACCGCTGGACCAGCCAGCGATCTTGTCATTTCTCCGCGTCCCTGCGAACTCTGCGGTTTGAACTCATTCCCCTGCCAACTACCTTCGGCGATTATCATTACTCCCACCCTTTGCGTTTCTTTCCGTCTTTGCGTCAAAATAATAATCTCTCGCAATACTCGTCTTGCCAAACGCGATCTACCAGAGTTAGCGTTCGTGGTTCTTGGTGATTTTCATAAACCGTGGGCTAGCGCCCAGCGGCTGATCGGGCTGAAGAGCAATTTGGCTTCGCTGCTTGTTCGATTTCATCAGCCGGAACGCGCTAGCGTCCGGTTTTAGACGAGCACTCCAGTTCGATCTTTGGCAATTTGAACGTCATGACGACATCAACATAGCCCTACTGCGCAAGCAGTTGGGGCAGGTTCAAGTGTCATTGCGTGTCGCAGGTGATTTGTACGAGCCCGCAGTTCTCGCGCACTGCGGCTATGCCATCGCGTTTGACGAGCACGGTGAGTATTGCTTGGGTGGCTGTGGATGACCGTCAGGTCACCCACAGAATCAGAAAAGCTGGGGGCTCACTGCGTTCGTCCCTAGCCACACCTGAGATTCAGCCAGTCGCGTGTTCATCAATGACGACCACTGCAACGTGAGAAAGAGAGCGATCTCGCGTGACGTGGAAAATGCGCACCCACAGAAAGTGACACTCACTCATACAATGAAGATCGACGTAAGGTGATGAGCATCAACAAGTTGCTCAAGAGTACACAAGATACGGAATCAAGATTCGGGAAGATTTGATTCAACATTTGGTCAAGATTCGGTCAAGGTGTGTCCCCGAATCTCCGAATCTTGACATCTTGAAACGGCGGTTGAGTGTTTGAGAGACGACGGGGACATTATGACATTAAGCCCGCGGAGCTTGCGCTCCACGGCAATGACGCTAGTGCTTATGCAACTCCAGTTTCATCTCAAACCAGTTCGCTGATTACATTGCCCGGACAGATCATAAATGGACGGCCCAGATGATCGTGAAGTTCCAAGTTGGACGGCACGCCCAATTGATGATAGATGGTTGCGGTCAAATCGACAGGATTCACCGGGTTGGAAGCGGGCCAAGCGGCTTGTGGGTCAGAGGAGCCGTAAACCTGTCCCCCTTTGATGCCACCACCGGCGAGCACTGAAGTGAAACAGTTGGGCCAGTGGTCACGACCATCGGCTCCCGCACCGGCATTACTGTTGCGCTGGCCGACTTTCGGTGTGCGACCAAACTCGCCCGTCCAGAGAATTAATGTTTCATCAAGCAGCCCACGGTCTTCGAGGTCATCGAGCAGGGCCGAGAATGCTTGATCGGCGGGAGGCATTAATCGCTCTTTATGATCGATGAAATTTCGGCGGTGTGTATCCCAGTAAACACTCACATTTTTGATGCCCTCATTCGGCCAGAAACAGGTGACCAACGGGACGCCTCGTTCGACAAGTCGTCGAGCTTGCAAGACAGATTGGCCGTGAGGATTGCGACCGTAGCGATCTCGCATGTCGTCCGACTCTTGTGTGAGATCGAAAGCGGCCTGTCCGGCACCGGACGCCAACAGTTCAAACGCCCGGTTATAATGTTTGCTCATGGTGCCGAGCGAACCGGCCTCATCGCTCCTGCTGAGTTTTGCTTCGAGCTGGGAAAGGAGGCTCTGACGTTTTCCGAGTCTCGTTTGGGAAAGTTGGTCTTGCAGGGTGAAGTCTCCAACACGATAACCCGGTTTGGATGGATCGGCATCGATGGTGAGCGGATCCCAAGTTGGTCCGAGCCAGCCAGCGAATTGTCCATGAGACTGTTCAACAAAACGAGGGACCGTATTTTCAATCTTCGGCCGCATTGACACAAATGGAGGCAAAGGGCCGTTGCCTCGCCCCAGATGGGAAAGAACCGAACCAATCGAGGGCCAGTCTTTGCGTAAGTCGTTGACGGGTGGAGGTGCCTTACCTGTCAACAAGTAATGTGTGGCCGTTGTGTGATTTACGTCGCTATGAGTCATCGATCGGATGATGGCAAGTTTGTCGGTGCGTTGTGCCAGTTGTGGGAAGTGTTCACAGATTTGGATGCCGGGCACATTTGTGGAGATCGGATTGAATTCTCCCCGGACTTCGGCGGGAGCATCCGGTTTCAGATCCCAAGTGTCTTGATGTCCTGGGCCACCCCACATAAACAGGAGGATGACTGCTTTTGCTTTGCCGGGTAGAGAGACGGTTTCTGAGGCGGCTGCTTGTGATTGGAGCAGACGAGGAAGCGACATCCCCAGCAGCCCCAAGCTTCCGGCTTGGATGATATCGCGTCGACTTTGATTCGTTTGGGATGTGATCATTGAGATTAGCTATCAAGTTTGTGCTGGAACAGATGGAGCATAGCAGAAAACGCGGGTATCACGCATCAATTTATACTGATGATATTTAGTAGCCTGCTACTGCAACTCTCACGATCTATTTTGATAAGTTACTTATTCACAAAGAGTTATTGCTTTCTTGTGTCGGTTTGAAGACATCTTGGAGAATGCCGGTGAATTCTCTACACTTCCTGTCCCACCTTGGGGGGTTTCTCTTGTTTTCCTTCAGAGCCTCTCCAGAAAATCCCTACCTGTGACATCCATTCGCAGCCTGATTCCTCAGGCACGTGACGAACAACTTCATACTCTCCATGACACAATTCCACGGTCATTTCATCTCTCGACCCGCCATCCGATCAGCATTGATCGTGTGTGTGCTGGTGGTTTGCACTCTCGCGGGTTGTGGTAATTCGTTACAGATTGAGGGGACTCAGCAACTGCTGGCTTCCGACGCCATTGACAAATCGGTCGCCAAGATCGACTTTTCACCACTGACTCATCAGAAGGTTTATTTTGATGCTCAGTACATCAAGACGGTGAAAGGGATTGGTTTCGTCAACGCCGATTACATCATCTCAGCAATAAGGCAACAGTTGGTCGCCCACGGATGTATGATGGTGGAAGACAAGAAAGATGCCCGGTTTGTCGTGGAAGCACGAGTCGGGGCGCTTGGCGGGAATCAACACGATATTATCTACGGAGTTCCCGAGAATAACGCACTTTCCACGGCGGCAACGGTTTTACCCAACGCTCCCCCCATTCCCACAATTCCCGAACTCTCACTGGCTCGTCGCAGTCATATGTCGGCCTCTGCGAAAGTCGCCGTCTACGCTTACGAGAAGGAGTCGGGAGAATCGGTCTGGCAATCGGGAACTTCTGTGGCCGATAGTAATGCCCGCAATACCTGGTTGTTTGGTGCGGGGCCGTTTCAAAAAGGATCAATTTACGAGGGAACCACCTTGGCGGGTGAGAAACTTCGTCTGCCTTGGGTTAAGAAACGAGATCCGAGACAACAGGAGATTGCCAACTTTCATAAGCCAAAAACATATCGCAATCTCATGCTGGAGCAGATGGAAGTTGATACGGCCATCGTCAAGAAAGACGATACAACAGCCAAAGAGACTCCTACGGAATCTGAGATACAACCTGCCTCTCATGAAACACCTGCCAAGGGCGCTGAAAAGACAGGTTCTGAACCCGGAAAAGCGAGCGTTGGTCCTTAATCCCCGGTTGTTTCAGCATTCTTGAATCAAATCGTGCGTTGACAGGCATTTCGGGTTGTTCGATACTTGAAGCAGGTTTTCGGCTGTCATTGTGGAGCCATACGAACCTCTTTCCAACTTAGACCCTCTAATTTGCCATGAGCACTGCAATTGAAGTCCCACAGGATTTGGCACAATACACACGAGAAACTGCGCAACGTGCAAAAGAGGCTTCCCGACAACTGGGGGCCGTTTCGGGTGCCATCAAGAATCAATGGTTGAAAACAGCGGCTGCTCGTATTCGAAAGCAGACGACTGCATTGCTGGAAGCCAATCAACAGGATATTGCCGCCGCTCCTGAATTTGGGTTGACCGACTCTCAGGTGGATCGACTTCGTTTAAGTCCAGAGAGACTGGACGGTATCGCCAATGCCTTGGAAGAACTTGTGATGCTTGCCGATCCGATTGGCGAAGTGCTGGAAAGTATTCGGCGTCCGAATGGATTGCAGGTGAGTAAGGTTCGAGTGCCGTTGGGGGTTGTCTTCTTTATCTATGAGTCTCGTCCCAACGTGACCGTCGATGCGGCTGCCATCTGCGTGAAGAGTGGGAATGCCGTGATTTTACGTGGCGGCAAAGAAGCCTTTCACAGCAATCATGCGTTTCACAAAATTTTGAGCCAGACTCTCATCGAATGTGGATTGCCCGAACATGCCGTCCAAATGGTGGCCACTACTGATCGTTCTGCGGTTGGTCATTTTCTCGAACTGAGTGAGTTGATTGATGTGACGATTCCTCGAGGCGGAAAGTCTTTGATTGAGCGTGTTGCCTCCGAAGCAAAAATGCCTGTCATCAAACACTTTGACGGTAACTGTCACGTCTATATCGATGCGTCGGCGGATGTGGAGATGGCTGTCGAGATTATTGTGAACAGTAAATGCCAGAGAACGGGTGTCTGTAATGCGGCAGAGACGTTGTTGGTTCATGCCGACATTGCACAAGAGTTTTTACCCAAAGCGGCAAAAGCATTGCTGGCTGAAGGCGTGCAACTGAGATGTTGCGAGCGGTCACTTCCTTTCATGTCCGAAGCCATTGCCGCGACAGAAGCCGACTTTTTCGATGAGTTTCTCGACTTGATTCTGGCGGTCAAAGTCGTTGACTCTGTTGAAGAGGCGGTGACTCATATCAATCATTACGGTTCGCATCATACCGATGCGATTGTCACCCGGATGCTGGAGCCAGCCGAAACTTTTCTGAACGGCGTTGATTCTTCGGCGGTGGTTCAGAATGCCTCGACCCGATTTAATGATGGCGGAGAGTTGGGGCTGGGGGCCGAAATTGGAATCAGTACTGACAAATTTCATGCCCGTGGACCATGTGGTCTGCGAGAACTCACGAGTTACAAATACGTCATTCAAGGTCAGGGGCAAATTCGCTCTTGAAGTGATTGATGGGGAGTTCTGCCAAGGATGGCCGAAGCACTAAATCGTAGCGAAGTCGAATCGCTTTTGACGGCACTGAATCCCGTGCGCAGTTCCCATGTCGCGACACCCGGAGCCGAGATCCCTAATGTTGCTTCACCGACAAGTAGTTCTCAACTGGCAAAACGGGTTGTGGGTGTGTTTGAAGACATCCGCAAGCAGCTCTCTGCCGTGACGGAGCAATGCTTGCAAGAGTCACTACGGTTCAAGCGATTTATGCCAGAACGGTTGCCATTCTCAGAAGTGACTCAGAGTTCTCCCTCGGACATCATTTATGTATTGGTCGAGAGTGAACAAAATTGTGGTGACCTGCTGATCATATTAGAGAAGAAGTTTGCGCAACAGTTCGTGAGCTTGATGGTCGGCCAGGAGTGGCAAGAGATCGATCCTGCTACAGATTTGTGCACGATTGAAAAACGGTTATTGATGCGCTGGATTCGAGAAGGTCTTGCCGGGGTATTGCCTCCTTCACAATGGCGGATTGTCGATGTCGAGATTCTGACGACTGAGGGAGATTTCTCCACTTACAATTCTCAGTCGCCGTGGTGGTGTGAAAAATGGGAGTTAAAAAGTGAGCGGCTCCGTGGTCCCCTACAGATCGCCGGGCAATGGGAGTTTTTCTCTGGATTGAGTCAGCAGTCAGAGCGACACGAGGAAAGTGCCTTTTTCCAGGATGCCCAGACGGATTCTCGACCGCGCATCGATCAGTTAGAACTGACTGCAATATGGGGAGAGGCAGAGCTTGAGAACGCCGAAATTAGCGAATTGCAGGTCGGCAGCGTCCTCAAAATTAAGCAATCAGTCGAAAATCATCATCAGAATGTCGCTTTAGAGGTGAACGGCCAGAAAGTGGCGATGGGGCGGGCTGGTGAGTCCCAAGGCTCTAAAGCGGTTGAAATTCAATCGGTTGAGAAGACCAAATTTCCCGATCAACCGTAAGTTTTGGGGAAAATCGATGGAAAAAACCGGAGAAAAGGCTTCTCGGTTCGGTAGCAAACTGTCCCTTGGCTTTGTTATACTCCTCGATTCCTCTGTCTGATGTCAAAGCATCAGGAAAGAATCTGATTCCGACAGAATACTGCCCAGATGAGAAGATCTTGTACGGGTGGCTGTCTTGAGTTTCTACATAAATCGTGTAATAGACCTGGTTTGAAGTCATGCCAAAGCAAAAAACCCACAAAGGGATGAAGAAGCGGTTCAAAATCACCGCTTCTGGTAAAGCCGTCCATCGTCGTGCATTTCGTGGTCACATTATGAGCCACAAGTCGGGCAAGAAAGTTCGACAATTGCGAAACGACGGAATTGTCATCGGCGCTTTTGCGAAACATATTCGCGAATGTCTCGCGGCTGGAAAATAATCCGCTGCCGTTTCCCTCGACAACCTTACATTTTCATAACATAGAGTCGTCATCATGCGTGTAACTATCGGAGCGGCCCGGCGTCGCAAGAAAAAACGTTTGTTTAAGGAAGCCAAAGGGAATTTTGGTGGACGAAGCAAATTACTGCGAACTGTTAAAGAAACGATTCTCAAATCGCGTATGTACGCATTTCGGGATCGTCGTGCATTCAAGCGTGAAATGCGTCGTCTGTGGATAACGCGTATTACAGCAGCCTGTCAAATGCGGGGATTGAACTATTCTGAGTTCATCCACGGAATGAAAAAGGCAAATCTGGAACTCAATCGTAAATCGCTTTCCGAACTTGCGATTCACGAGCCGGCTGTGTTCGACGAAGTGTTTGAACTGGCAAAAGCGGCTCGTAGCTGATTCCAGGTATCAATGGTTTCGGCGAATTGCTGGAGTCAGAATTCATCGACCGCTTTTGAAAACAGTTCCCGATGGGATGTTTTTGAAAGCGGTTATTTTTTCATCATCACCCTTTGCGGAGCGGCACGATGGACGTGCTCGAAGCCTTCCAGTCATACGAACAAGACGCCTTAGCGGCGATTGCAGCCGCGGCCTCCCCTGAAGAGATCGAAGCCGTGCGCATCGAATTTCTGGGAAAGAAAAAAGGCCGTCTGAAGAATTTGCAATCGGAAGTTGGCAAGGCAAGTCCCGAAGATCGACCAGTTGTCGGTAAAAAATTCAATGAGGTGAAAGTACGGGTTGAGCAGGCTCTCAGTGAGATCAAGCAAACTCTCGATAAGCCGAAAGCGGCTCTCTCTGCCATTGATATTTCGTTGCCGGGAATCGCGCCGCGATTGGGGAAGATTCATCCACTCGTTCAAACGATTGAAGACTTTAAAGAGTTAATGGGGCGATTGGGTTTTGAGGTGGTGGACGGCCCGGAGATCGAGGACGAGCACCATAACTTTGTGGCATTGAACATCCCCGAGGATCATCCCGCACGCGATCCGCTTGAGAACTTCTATCTCGCCACCGCCAATGTTGCCAACGGAGGAGATGGACCGTTGCTACTGCGCAGTCAGACATCGACGGTGCAAATTCGAGTGATGACAGAGCGGAAACCTCCTGTCCGAATCGTTTCCGTGGGACGGGTCTATCGGCCCGATACCATCGACGCGACTCACTCTTGTATGTTTCACCAGATGGAAGGCCTGATGGTGGGTGATGATGTCACCATGGCTCAGTTGAAGTCGGTCCTCAGTATCTTTGCCCGCTCTTACCTTGGGGAGGGTGTCGAAATTCGATTTCGTCCCTCGTTCTTTCCATTCACAGAACCCTCCGTCGAAGTGGATATGCGATGGGGGGACGATTGGTTAGAAGTGGGTGGAGCTGGCATGGTTGACCCGAACGTCCTGCGTGCCGTCGGGTATGATCCTGAAGAAGTCTCAGGGTTTGCATTTGGTTTGGGGATCGAACGCTTCTGCATGCAACGGCATCAAATCACAGACATCCGCCGGTTCTATGAAAATGATGTTCGTTTTCTGGAACAGTTCTGAGGTGAATTCTGTGAGCAAGCCTTTGCATGAAGGCGTCGCGATGATCAGGCTGTGAGCGACTTGATCACGGTTTTCTACATTTTAGAAACCGCTTATGATTTCTTTTCCGGCCGAGGTGTTCAGCGGATGGTAGACAGTCCAATAGTCGATTGTCTCATTGATGAACTTGACAGCACCATCGCCCATCAGGAAATATGCTCCACCGACATGATAGCTGGATGCGCCGGGCCAGTCAGAGTTGATCCCGTATTTTGAGATGTAGGTCGGTTTGTAGGTGTGTGGTCCAGATCGAAACCAAATTCCAGGGTTTGAAGGAGAGCCGTCCGGTTGAGGATAGGCTGCCATGATTGGTTCCTGAGGATGTGTTTGATCGCCTTCCTTGGTAGGCGAAATCATGGCGGTTCGAAACACAAAATTGTCATCACGAAGATGCCCGCTTCCATTGGTGTAAGGTGCCCCACCTTCAAACCCGTTAGAAGAGACCTCACCGACGGCAATGGTATTAGAAAGCCCATCCTGGACATGTCTAATGCGGCAGGCATGTGCGAAGCCAAATACTCCCGCTTGGCTTGTGTTGAGTTGTGAAATATTTGGAGGAGTTCCCGGCATGGGAAAGCCTTGCTGGTTTCTCCGACGCACACGTGTGGGTGACCACCAGTCTAACCCTTCAGACCCCGCGTAATTTGTGATGGCCAAGTCATGCGCTTCTCCCGGGCCAGAGAGACCGGCATCAGAGGGGCACCTCAGGAGGTCTAACTGGACTGAGGTAATCAGTTGTCCGTCAGGAAGTGACTGGTTCCAGATTGGGCGATCAAAATCAATGGCATTCTTTAAGCTGCCTTGATCGAGCATCGGTAAGATCAGTTCAATCCAAGTGAAGTTACGTGGAGCCCACGTTGAACCTTCGGGAGCTGCCCAGATGCTTTCGGGAGGAAAAATCTGGAACTGGTCGTGATAATTGTGAAGTGCCAAGCCAATTTGTTTGAGGTTGTTCTGACAGCGGGTACGACGAGCCGCCTCGCGAGCCTGCTGGACAGCAGGCATCAATAGTCCCATCAAAGTGACCATCACGGCGATTACAACCAAGAGTTCGACGACTGTGAAACCTCGAAGTTTATGGGGAGTTTTGAGGCATGGATCGGACATGTTGATGATTTTCAGAGATGACGGAGGTTGCATGGGAACTTATGAGAATTGTTATTCATTAAGTCGAGTCAAAATTCACTCGGCACAACATCCCCTGCATCGCGAGTATTCAACGCATTATAGACAGATTCGTAATCAATAGACTGATTGAGAAATCTGACTGATCCGTCAGCCAACAGAAAATGTGCTCCTCCTTGATGAAAACTGGATGGTCCTTGCCAGTCAGTATTGATGCCATGAGTAAAGATATAAGTCGGCTTATAGGTTTTCGGGCCTTCCCGGAACCACTGACTCGGTGTCGTCACGGACCCGTCAGGTTGCGGGAACTTTTTCCAAACTGGCGGTTGTGGATCGCTGTGTTGATATCCATAAATGGGTGAAGTCAATGCAGCACGCACAACATAATCGTCTCGACGCGGTTGCCCCGAACCTACTCCAAACGCTCGCCCCCCTTCAAATCCATTCGAAGTGACTTCACCCAGCATAATCGTTTGCGAAGTTCCATCAGTAATATGTCGAATGCGGCATGGCTCATTAAATTCAAAGATGGCCTTTTGTCGTACGAATCCGTAAGCCGTTTCCTGAGGGATCGTGTCACCTGTTCCAGCAACGATTTGAGGAGTGAGAAAACTGAAGGGGGAACTGGATACTTTAAGAAATCCTTCTGCGCCTGCATAATTTGTGATGGCGATACCATGAGCGTCTCCTGCAGAACTCACACCGACATCTGATGGGCAACGGAGTAAGCTGTGATCGAAGCCAACAACTCGTTTGCCGTCACTTGTTTTCTGATTCCAAATGGGCTGGCTGAAGTCGATTTCATTATAGAGGTTCGTTTGATCGAGCATTGGTAACACCATGTCGATCCAAGTGAAATTGCGAGGTTGCCAATTGTTTTGAGAGGGAAGTGCCCAGATGCTTTCTGGTGGAAAAGTTCGATGAACATCGTGGTAGTTATGGAGAGCAATTCCGAGTTGTTTCAAAGAGTTTTTGCAACTTGCTCTGCGAGCGGCCTCTCGTGCTTGTTGCACAGCCGGCGCCAACAGACCCACCAGCGTTACAATAATTGCCATCACGACTAGCAGCTCCACGATGGTGAACCCACGTCTTTGATGATTGATTTTTGGAATGGTCGGTTTCATGAGAAATCCGTGAGAATCTAGACACTCAAATCGCTTCTGACAAACCACGAGAGCAATGCTCGGTAGCCCCCCTCTGCGGTACCTAATCTAAATCCCCATACAGTCGCACGGAATACCTGTTTTTGGCATTTTCTACGATTTTTCCAGACTAATTTGGCCATGCTCAATTTGGTGAAAACAGGGTTCGTAATTGATGCGATCAGGGGACACGTCACGGTCGCTTTGTAACGAGGTGTTGAGAAAAGGAAACATTCGAGTTGAAATGACAACGCGATAGGACGAGATGAGATCTTTAGTGTCAATGACTCCATCGCTCCTCTGAAGTGGTCTCGTGCTACTTTCAGTCAGCAGAGCAGGTAAAACAATGCGATTATGATGACGCCTCCTATGGAGACAAAGTGCATTGCTCGGAAGTAACTTAATCTCCCAATTTGAGGGAATTCTGCCATCAGGCCGTTCCAGGTTCCCTGAAAAACAAATGCTGTGCCGAGCAGCAGAATCGTTGCCAGAAACAATTGTTCCATCCAGTGTGAAGCATGAGTTTGCACTGCTGTTTCGGCCAACACGGGAGAGATCAACAAGCTCAGCGTATTCATGAAATTGGTCATGACAGCCTCCTTTCTTGTCCGGTCTCAAAAGTCCTTTTCAGGTTCAAATTTGTGTTTTTTGGATTCGGTTTCATTCACTTTAAGAACGCTTGGGAGAGGGGGGAGGATCAAAAATTCGAGAAGTTTCTAAGTCGTTATATGAGAGTGGTTTAGATCGCTTTTTTTTAGATGATTGCGATGAGCTTAAGCAGGCTTTCGTGGATTTCATTATGACTTGATGGTTTGTCTTTCCGTATGATGGGGCAGTGTTTACGCCTATTGAGACTTCAGGAATTAGCTTCCACGCTGATTCAAGTTCACTGATCGGAAAGATTGGCCATGCGATTTCTCACGATTCTCCTTGTCTGTTTGCATCCATTGTCGGCTGCTTTTGCTGAGAAACCTACCAAGGAGCCAGAGTTATCAATCGAGTTTCGGCGCGCGTCATTCGAGCAGCGAGAAGGCTGGAAAGCCTCGAAACTGAAAGCCGACGAAAAGGAAATCTTCCTGCATCCGCAGGCTGAAGTTGATCTGTCGGATGTACAGACGATGTCTGTGGATTACAAAGAGAGATTCGATGCCTGGTTGGTCTCCATCGAGCTCTCGAATGAGGGAAGCCAAAAAATGAGGACGCTGACGACTGAGTATCTGAACCGACCCCTCGCAATTCTGGTCAATGGCGAGGTAATTATGGCTCCCGTGATTCGAACGCAGATCAGCAAGAAATTGCAAATCTCAGGCTTAAGTGAGAAAGAAGCTAAGTCGCTGGTCGCACAGTTTGAAAAGCACGTTCAGAAATCTCCTGACGAATGACGGGTTAACTTTGCGGGCAAACCTGCGGTTTTTCTGGCAGTAATACTCTATCAGAAAGATCAACATGTCCTCAGCTCGCTGGAAACCTCGACTTCTGCTTGCTGCCGCCATTCATTGTGGTGTGTGGGGTCTGTTCATTATGGGGTGGCCGGATTTATCCTTTCAGGTTTATGGTTACACTGACGGTTTAACCAATACACTCGTTTGGCAAGGGTGTGGGTTTGCGATCTTTATGTATGGGCTTAGTTACGCCTTGGCTGCCACTGATCCCCAGCGCCATTACGGTCTCGTCCTCATCGGAACAATCGCCAAAACTTGTGGTACTGCGGGAGTTTTGTATGGATATCTCTCCGGGCAACTTTGGCTGTATTCGGTTGCCTGGGTCTTCATGAATGACATCCTCTGGATTGTGCCATTTGCGATGATTGTGAAAGATGCCGTCCGCTTCGAACGGCCTCTACAAACAGAGTCAGCCGGTTACGAAAGTTCTGTCTGGTTTGACTGGCTGAGAACGTGAGTTGCAGTCTGGGCTCGTGAGTGGAAGTGAGGGGCGTTGATGTCATGAGAAATCGCTCTTCACTCCGAACGGAATCGTCTGTTATCTTGTCTGCACTGAATGGCCAATTTCTGCAGGTGTCGCATACGGATGAGTCTATGACAATTCACTATTATTCCGTCTGCTTAAACGAGATGCCGATTCTCCCCTATATGATGCGATACTATCAGCCATTCGTCGACCAGTTTGTAATCTACTATGATGGCTCCACCGATGGGACCATTGAATTTTTGACAGAGTTTCCCAATGTCGAAATCAGACCGTTCGAGCGAATCGAAAACTCATTTCTGCTCTCGAAACAGGCGGTTGTCAACGAGTGCTGGAAAGAAAGTCGTGGAGCGGCGGACTGGGTGATGGTGGTCGATATTGATGAGTTTCTGTATCTCCCCGGTTTGCTGAATCGATTAAAACGCTATCAAGCAGAAGGGATCACTGCGATTCCTGCATTGAGTTATCAAATGTTGTCCGATCAATTTCCGACGAAAACACCTCTCTCCCCAAAATGATCAGAAGGGGTGTTCCCAGTCTTTCCATGAGCAAACTTGGTGTCTTAAATCCTGAGGCTATTCAGGAAGTCAATTTTGCCGTCGGCAATCATTCCGCCAATCCGACAGGCCACGTCCGGTACCCCGAGACCGATGAGCTTCTGCTCCTTCATTACAAATATCTGAATCGGTCTTATGTTCAGAGACGGCATGCCGAACTCCTGACAAAAAGAGGCTCGGTCGATCTCGAAAATCGATGGGGATACCATTATTCGTGGGATGAACAACAACTCGACCAGCAACTTCAGGACTTTGCGAAAACCTCTCGAGAAGTCTTGAACTCAACAGGGGCAATCATCGACGATTTTGATTTGCATGCCGATTTGTGGTGGAGGCTTCCAAATGAGCCCGAACCCCCCGAGGAAAAACAAAAGAGTTGGCGACGCCGGTTGTTGAAAAAGATTGGACTGAAACGCTGATGGAAATGAAGAACCTTCTGTTCATTTGCAGCCGCAACAAAAAACGGAGTTTGACGGCAGAACACCATTTTGCCGAGCGGGGAGATTGGAATGTGGCTTCTGCCGGGTTCAACAAAGACTCGGCAACGCCCGTCACACCCGAACTTCTGGAATGGGCCGATGTCATTTTTGTGATGGAACCCGATCATCGTTCCAAGCTTTCTCGCAACTATCGAGATTACCTCAACCGGCAGCGAGTCATCTGCTTGAACATTGCCGACAAATACGAGTATATGGCCGATGGCTTGATTGACGAGCTGGAGCGGAAAGTTCATTTGCACTTGTAATGCAGGGGCCTCCCTGCCAAGAATATCTTAAACAAATGATGCTTGTTGATTTTCCTCTTGAGTGAACTCTCTTCTTTCGGCACAATGCATCAACCAATACTGATGCCTGTTGCGCCCGCCGATTTCACTCCCTTTTCATTCCAGAGAGTTCGATGGAAGCTCCCCAATCATTCTCAAGGCGTGATGCCCTTAAGGTCGGTGCGATTACCGTCTCAGGGCAATTGTTGCCAGAGTTCACCAATGAAGTGACGGCTGCTGCCGTCGAGAGTGGCACGGCTGATTCGGTCATCTATCTTTGGATGGGTGGCGGTGTTCCGCATCTTGATTCCTTCGATCCCAAGCCAGACGCTCCTGAGACAATTCGCGGCACATTGGCCGACATCGCCACCAACACCCCCGGCATTCGCTTTAGCGAGACGTGTCCCGAGTTGGCAAAACTGACCGACGAATTGGCGGTGTTGCGAACATTTTCTCACGACAGCAACGATCATTTGTTGAGCCAGGTTTACACTCTCTCGGGACGCAAGGTGACGAAGGCTCAACTCTTCACCGAGCCGAACATCGGAGCCATTGTCAATTCATTGCGCGGTCCGCGGAATGGTCTTCCCGGCTATATCGCCGTGCCGGGCATCACACGTCCCGGTCCACCACCTCACAATCTATTTGTTGGAGGCTGGTTGGGAAATCAGTACGCCCCGTTTTGTCTTGGTGGTCAACCCGATAACCCCGACTTCACCACGGGTAAGGTCGTCGAAAATCCTTCGGCGTTGGCTGAGGAAGATCTCAATCCCAAAGAACTCAGCTTTCTGGAAGACCTGTCGGGATCACGACTGACGCGTCGAGCTAAACTTCGCGACCGACTCGAAGCTTCTCTGCAAGATGCTGAGAAACGGCAGGAATTTGAAACCATCGAAGGCAACTATTCGTCTGCCTTAAATCTGCTGCTCTCTGAAAAAGTGCGATCGGCATTCGATATCAGTTCCGAGTCTGAAGAAGTCCGCGAGCGGTATGGAAAAACCAAACTGGGTGGGCGATGCCTGATGGCTCGTCGTCTGGTCGAAGCCGGTTCTCGATTTGTGATGGTTGATTATGGATACGATCACGATTACGGCAACTTGTGGGACAATCACAACGCAGCCAGTCAAAACTTTCCGCACACGTCAGAACTTGCCAAACGAGGTTATCACGTTGCCGGCATGGACAAAGCCTTCGCGGGTTTGATCGGAGACCTGCGCGAACGTGGCATGTTGGAACGGACGTTGGTTGTCTTTCTGACCGAGTTCGGTCGGACTCCCAAAATCAATGGCAACGGCGGTCGCGATCACTGGGGCATGTGCGGCTCTTTATTCTTTGCCGGTGCGGGTATTAAGGGAGGGCAGGTCATTGGCGAATCTGATAAAGAAGGGGCTTACCCCATCACACGTGGATATTCTCCCGCCGATGTCGCCGCCACCATTTATCACTCTCTCGGCATCTCTCTGGAGACTCGTTTACCCGACATGTTCGGCAGACCCCACCCGCTCCTCGACCACGGCCAACCCATCATGGAAGCGTTTGCTTGAGCGAAGTGTGGTGAAGACTTGAAATCAGAATGTAGCTGAGATCAAAAATTCACGTCTCAATTCATGAATGGCTCTGACGAAGAAAATTTCAGATCGGCACGAAATACATTTCATAGGCAAAAATTACGAAATACGCGTGATATTCGTGACCGCTCCACGCCTTCTACATTGAATTGACAATCAACTCAAATTGTGGAGTCTCCCATGACAAACCTGTTACGAACACTCATCGCTGCTGTCTTCCTGGGTCTGGCGGCTTTCAGCGTGTTTGGCTTTATGTCATCTTTCGAACCGGGTGTCGGTGTAGGTTGGAAAATCGGTTATGCCGTTGTTTGTATCTCCAGCGTCGGACTTTCAGCCTTACCTTGGGCTGTTGGTCAAGAGAGACACAGATGAGTTTTCCGGGAATTTCTCTTGGAGTGAGAATTCGCGTCGAAGCAGTGAGAAACAGGATCGCGGCCCGGCATTAATTGAACCGTTTTTCGCGCATTGGAATCAAATCAATTCTTATTCGCTACAAACAGATCGAAGAAATTCGCCACAGAACGCGAGTTAACAGTTCGAAAGAAATATATGGCCGCTCATGCGCTCCGACTAATGACGTCGATTAACGCTTTGCATCAATCAAATCGAGCGACGTAAATAGGGGACAGGGTTGTCGATAAACATTCCCACGATTGGCCATCGTTCTCGCTGAAAAATCCATTTCTCAACAGACCACTATTCCCTTGAGAACGAATTTACACATGCTATCTTTATTTCGCAGTGTGAGACACTAAATTCCGACCGACATCTCCAAAGATTCATTGACCTCGGGAATTGGTCCCTGAATGATAAGCAGTTGGGATTCCCACATACCTTTGAGAGACGATCATGCGATCCATACTGCGATTTCTGTTTGCTTCTGCCGTTCTCTGTCTACTGGTGACAGATGCTTTCGCCGCAAAGCCGTACAACCTATTGATCATTCAAACCGACGAGCATCATTTCAGCACACTGGGATGTTATGGCGGTCAAATTGTCGAGACGCCACATATCGATTCCCTTGCCGAACAGGGAGCACTCTGCACCAGCTTTTATGCGACGACACCGGTCTGCTCGCCGTCGCGTGGTTCGTTGGTCTCGGGGTTGTATCCGCAGAAGACGCCCGTTGTGACCAATAATATTCCCCTCGACGATTCGATCATCACCTTCGCAGAGATTCTCAAACGAAACGATTATGCCACCGGTTTCGCGGGCAAATGGCATCTCGATGGAAACGAAAAACCGCAATGGGCTCCGAAGCGAAAGTTTGGATTTGAAGACAACCGCTTCATGTTCAATCGCGGGCATTGGAAGAAATTCGTTGATAGCGACGACGGTCCGGCAGTGGGTGCGACGGATAAGAAAGGCAAACCAAGTTATGGATTGGATGGTGCCGATGAACGGACCTTCTCGACCGACTGGCTGACCGACAAAGCCATTGATTTTATCAATACAAACAAGGATAAGCCGTTCTGCTATTTCCTGAGCTTGCCTGATCCTCATGGCCCCAATACGGTTCGACCTCCCTACGACACAATGTACGCCGACGTGAATGTCCCGATTCCCGTGTCGCTCAATCGCAAGCCGGAGCAAATTCCCGGCTGGGGAAAGTCTGCCGGTGTGAAACCGGCTCAACTTCAAAAACTGATGCGCCAATATTACGGCATGGTCAAATGTATTGACGACAACGTCGGTCAGATTTTGGACACGCTGAAAGAGCAGGGGATTCTGGAGAATACGATTGTGGTGTTTACGTCCGATCATGGCGACTTATGCGGAGAGCATGGACGACTCAATAAAGGAGTCCCCTATGAAGGCTCAGCTCGCATTCCGTTTCTGATTACTTGTCAGGGGAAGATCAAAGCGGGAACAGTCATTCCACAAGCACTCGGTTGTGTCGATTTTCTGCCGACTGTACTTAGTCTGATGGAGGTGTCTGTTCCTCATCAAGTCGATGGGCGCGATGCCTCACAGCTCTTCACAGGAGATAGCAAAGACTGGGACGACATCGCCTTCGTCCGCAGTACTCCGGGAAGCGAATGGCTTTCTGCCATCACGGCTCGCTGGAAGTTGGTCTACTCGATGAACGAAGAGCCTTGGTTAATTGATGTCAAAAATGATCCGAACGAGTTGACCAATCTCGCCGGTCGCTCAGAGCATGCTGACGTTCTGAAAGATCTGACAAAGCAACTGCTGGCTTACGGCAAACAGTATAACGACCCGTATGTTGATAATCCGCGAATTCAATCGTGGATGCAGCAGGTGTTAGAGCGGTAAGTATTTTTGAGCCGCCAGCGCAAGCTGGCCGGGGACATTGAGTAGAGTTCGTCCCTGCTCGCTCGCCAGCATTTTGCATCGATCAACGTAAATCCTGATTGAGATCTGAGATAGCGTAATCACTCACCGTTGAAAGTGGAGAGTGGCTGGCGGACGGAGCGTAGCGAAGCCCCCAGACAGATTCATCCACAGCCACCCAAACATTTTGCTCAAAATCAACTTACAACAACGCATGCAAAATCCTGTTGAGCGAGCGGCTCAATTATGGTGTCAAACATCGGTTCGCACATCCTGCGTAACCTTTAGCTCACTCTTCTTCGTCGAAGAATTCTTCAGGGACATCTTCGATGGCGTCGTCGTAATCTCTTTCAATCGCATCGGTGCGCGGACGCCAATAGAGTCGCATGGGGACTTCATCAAACGGCAGGTCATCGCGGATGCAACTTTCGAGATACCGCTTCCACGATTCGTCAAACAGAATCGGATCGTTGCATTTGATGATGATGGTCGGTGGCTGGACGGCAACCTGCGTTGCAAAGTAGATTTTCGGACGGCGGTTGCGACGATGTGGAGGCTGGTTTTCGTCGACCGCTTTGCGAATGCTTTTGTTGATCTTCGAAGTCGAAACCCGAATTTGAGCTTGCTTGAAAATGGTTTGGGCGAGATTCACTACTTTCTTGATGTTCGTGCTGTCTTTGGCCGTGATGAACGCGACGGGAACGTAACGTGTTGACGGAAATGTTTTGAGCAGATACTCGGCCCACTTGGCCGTTGTCATGTCTTCATCGAGACCTAAGTCCCATTTGTTGACGACAAAGATGCACGGCTTCGCATGATCGAGAATATCGGTGACCAGTTTTTTATCGACGCGCGAAATACGTTCCGAGGCGTCGAAGAACATTAACACGACATCGGCTCGGCGAATACTTTTTTGTGCGCGGACCAGACCATAAAACTCGATGTCGTTCGCCAGACTCTTTCTCTTACGAACTCCCGGCGTATCGATGGCAATGAATGATTTCTCATCCACTTCGAAACGGATGTCGATACTGTCGCGAGTGGTCCCGGCAATCGGGCTGACGATCACTCGTTCTTCTTCCGCCAGTGCATTGATGAAGGTGCTCTTGCCGACGTTACGCCGTCCGACGATGGCGATCTTCAATTCGGGGTCGTGAATTTTCTGCTCACCCTCGGCGGCTTCCGTTTCATCAGCAGGGGGAAGATGTTCAACAATCGCTTCGAGTAGCTCTTTACGATTGCGCTCTCCTTTCACGCTAACGATGACCGGGTCAGTATCGACCAACGTGCGGAAGGTGTCGGCTTCGGCATCGAGTTTGGAGGAATCGCACTTGTTGACGATCAACATCGTCGGTTTTCCGATCTTCTGCAGCTTACGGGCGACCGTTTGATCGAGAGGCGTGATCCCTTGTTGTCCATCGACGACGAGAGCCAGCAGGTCAGCCTGTTCGAGGCCAAAGCGGATTTGCTCTTCGATCTGTTCCGAGAGATCGTCGCTGTCAACGATGCCGATTCCTCCTGTATCAACCAGCTCGAAATAGCGGTCGCACTCATTCATCGTGTACGTGACACGATCCCGGGTCACGCCGGCGGTCGGATCGACCACCGAGACCAGTTTGCGGGCCATCCAGTTGAGGATAGAACTTTTGCCGACATTGGGTCGGCCAACAATGGCAACGCGAGGAATGGACATGAGAGTAGCAATTTAGCAATTGGAAACGAGAAAAATGTAGGGCAGGGGCCTCCCTGCCACAGATGCGTAGGGCCGATTCCACCGGCCTTAACACGTCTTGTTCGTGATCACTCCACAATCAAAACTGTGAACCTCCCATTGTATCCAATTTCGTCGAGACATACAGCCGACGGACCGTTCAATCGTTGGGGATCGCAGAACTTCTGGCTCTTCCCAGACTCTTTGGGTGTGTCTGCGGGCTCGAATTCGTAAGATAGAATCGATATCTATCACAAGGTTTACTCGTGACCTGGGATTTTTCGCAACAACTTGCCGACTGGGGGCCGGACTCTGATTACGAACCGGTTTCGCTGTCGGCTGCGCGTGAGTATTGCCAGAAAGTCACAGTCGAGCATTACGAGAACTTCGCCGTTATTAGTCGGTTATTGCCAAAGGAGTTGCATTCCCATTTTCAGAGTGTCTATGCGTTCTGCCGTTGGTCGGACGATCTGGGAGACGAAGTCGAGGGTGATCAGAAATCGCTGGACTTGTTGGCTTGGTGGAAGAGTGAACTGCAAAAATTTGATCGCGGTCAATCAAGGCATCCTGTGTTCATTGCTCTGAAAGGGACGATTGATGAATTCAATATCCCCATCGAACTCTTCGAGAATCTGATCTCAGCATTCGAGCAGGATCAGGTCAAAACTGAATACCAGAATCTTGAAGAGCTGAAGGATTACTGTCGAAGGTCGGCAGACCCTGTAGGGCGAATTGTTTTGCATCTGTTTCGAGAAGCCACGCCAGAGAAGTTTGAGCTCTCGGATCGGATTTGCACTGGTCTGCAACTCGCCAATTTCTGGCAGGATGTCGCTCGGGATTATGAGATCGGTCGCTTATATCTGCCGAAAGAAGATCGGGAAAAATTTGGTTACACGGATGAGATGTTGGAGCAGAAAACATCAACGCCCGAGTTTGTCGCCTTGTTGAAGTATGAGGTCAGTATCGCTCGAAAATTTTTGCTGTCGGGACGCCCGTTGGTTGATCGGCTCCCTCCAAAATACCAAGTCGATATCGATCTGTTTGTTCGGGGGGGATTGTGTATCCTCGACCGAATTGAGCAAGTCGGTTTCAAAACCTGGGAGACGCGACCCAAAGTGACGAAGTTCGACGGAGTGAAACTCTTCTTCTCTGCAGTGTTGCGCAAGTGGGGACGAAGAATTGGCTGGGCTCCGAAATTTGCAGACGTAGAACCGCCGAATGTCAAAATCGAGGTGTCGATATGACGGTGACCCTCGATGAGTCTCGACAATACTGTCAGCAACTCGCCAAACAGACCGGGAAGAATTTCTACTATTCGTTCCTGACTTTGCCTGCCGAAATGCGGCGTGACATGTGCGTTCTATACGCCTTTATGCGGATCACAGATGATATCGGCGACGATGAATCAATCGATCTCCCGGAACGCCGACAAAACTTGAAGGTCTGGAAACAATCGCTGGAATCGACTCTTGCGGGAGAGTCTGCCGAGCATGTGATCTTCCCGGCATTACTCGACATCATTCAACGCCGGCAGATTCCTGTTGTCTATTTGTATGACGTGATCGAGGGGGTCTCTCAGGATTTGGAGCCGCATCGGTTTGAATCGTGGCATGAGCTGGAGCAATATTGTTATCACGTCGCGGGAGCGGTCGGCTTGTGCTGCATTCACATCTGGGGATTTAAGGGAGACGATGTTCACACGTCGGCAGTCGCTTGTGGGACAGCGTTTCAATTAACAAACATCCTCCGCGACATTGCCGAGGATGCCGATCGGGGGCGTGTCTATTTGCCTCAGGAAGATCTCCGGCAATTTGGTTATACCGAAGACGATCTTAAAAATGGCGTCAACGATGACCGGTTTCGTGCGTTGATGCAGTATGAGGTGGCCCGCGCTCGTCAATATTATGAACAGGCGGAGGAGTTGTTTGCGTCGCTCTCGAAAGAAGGGCAACCCATATTACGAGCCATGATTCGGATTTATGGGGGCTTGTTGGACCAGATCGAAGCCCGAAATTACGATGTCTATTCGTCGCGGGTGAGCTTGTCGAAAATGAAGAAATGGTCCATCGTGGCTCGGTCGTTTGTCGGGATGTAGAGGAAACGGGAGTCAGAAATTAGGATACAGAATATTGAGACAGAGACGCGAAGCAATACGAAGAGAAATTATAGCCGCCGACAGAAGTCGGCAGGGGATCGTGCAATCGATCTTCGAATCAGAATGATCGCCACCAATTCATTCAACCTGCCCGGCTCGCTTGCGCGAGCGGCTTAATTTTGTCCCATCATGCCATCAATCGCTGCGAGTGTTTCTCCGACGCCTGCGTTGATAACGGCACCCGCGTTCCTGAACGGAAATCGTCTTTAGCTGTGAATCTACTTAGGTTTAGGACTGAATTCCTCTTGTCAAATTTCCGTAGATTCACTAGGTTTTCGCCCTACAAGAGCCCCTCTTCGCAAAATCTCTTAGGGGAGAAAAATTGTGTCAAGTTGTAGTCGTGTCTTTGCAATCTGGATGGAATCTGCCGAGCTGGAGTGGATCAATGCTTTGGCTGCTGCCGGGAAGTTGCCAATTTTTGAACAACTTCGGCAACAAGGCACCATCAGTTATCTGGAAGGGCCGACGCATACTGCCTCTGAAGTTGCGCATCCCATGTTGATTTCTGGTTGCCTACCGTCCACAAGCGGTGGATGGTCAGTTCAGCCATTCGATCCAAAAACTTACCAGCTCTCCCCGACTGAGCCATTTGGGTATGAGCAACATCCTCCTTTCTATGACTTGGACCCTTCGATTCGTACTTTGACGTTTGATCTGTCGGAAACTCCGGTGTTCGATCATCTACCAGCAACACAAATTGCCGGGTGGGGAGCTCATGCACCTCTCGGCCCCCGAAGTTCGAAACCATCAGGATTGGTGGATGAGATCGTCACGCGTTTTGGAGATCATCCGACGGGGCAGGGACGCGATCAGGCCGATGCGCATTCCCAAGAGTCGCTGGAAAAATTATTTCGCGATGTGATGAGCGGATTGAAGATGCGCGAAGCGGCCACCATCGCGCTCATGAAAGAGCAGCCGTGGGATTTGTTTTTGACGGACTTCTCCGAATTCCACTCAGCGGGTCACTTCTTGATGCCACCCGCAAATGAACACGATTCTCTCGCACAATGGTGCCGAGAACGACTCGAAGCAGTCGATGCCACTTTGGGGCGGATGCTCGATTCTTTGCCAGACGAGGTTCGTGTCGTCGTATTTTCCATCCACGGGATGCGATCGAACTACGAAGACTCCGCGAACCTGCTGTTATGAAGTGGACCCCATTATTTGGACCACGGGCGGGTTCTGCTTAGAGAGAAAGAACCACGCGATTTGACCGGCCGCTGCGGTACACTTCCGCTGGCGTTTGGCGGTCGAGCGAACTGTGTCTTC
>Ga0222718_10000259_pt1 | contig 57457 bp, 62 predicted proteins | sample C33_27DmetaG_FD_165045 | JGI IMG/M metagenome (GOLD analysis project Ga0222718, IMG submission 165045) | Estuarine water microbial communities from San Francisco Bay, California, United States - C33_27D | ecosystem: Environmental > Aquatic > Marine > Unclassified | place: USA: California... | reverse complement strand
CTCCTTCCTCTTAAAAGTGTTATAGTTATTTATAAATACAGGAGATAACTATGACTAAATCTTGGAATGACCTTGCAGACCTGCAAGAGCCAGACTACTCTACTTATAATAATCTTTTGATTATTGACGCTAACAACCTTTCCTATCGTTGGCTTCAACGCCCTAACTATGACTCTTTTGGTGCTGACTTTATTCGCACGATTCAATCTCTCTCAAAATCTTATGAAGCTGCTAGAACTATTGTCTGTTTTGATTTTGGCAAAAGCTACTATCGAATGGATATGCATGAGGAATACAAAGGCACTCGTAAAAAACCAAAAGAAGAGGAAGAGATCAAAAAGTATGAGGCATTCTTTGCTGTACTTAATGATCTTCCAGACCAACTTGACGAAGAAGTATTAAAGTTTCGAGGAGTTGAAGCTGATGACCTCTTAGCGTGGATAACTCAAAATGTCTCTGATAAGTATGACCATACTTGGATTGTTTCTTCAGACAAAGACTTAATTCAACTTGTTGATGATAATGTTTCTATCTTCAACATTTTCGGAAGAAAAGAAGTTACGAAACAAAGTCTTTTTGAGGACTTAGGACTAGTGCCATCAGAGTTTATGCTGTCGAGAATTATTGAAGGAGATAAGTCTGATAATATCATCGGTATCGAAGGCATTGGGCCTAAAAGAGCGCAAACTCTAGCAAAAGAGTATAAAACTCTTAATGATTTGATTGAGGCACTTCCTATCAAGGGCAGGTCTAAATACATTCAAAATCTTAATGCAGGACTAGACACTCTTGTCAGAAATGAAAAGCTGATAAATCTAAAAAAATACTGTGTTGATGCAATCTGTGCTGGTAAAGAAGGAAACGAGACTCTTGAAAAACTTTCCAGCCTGTGAAATCAATATCGAGATAAGTACTACTGCTAAAAGTCTAGAGAAAGAGTATAGTACCTCTTGGGAGTTTAATCGAGATACCTCATTAGATAGCTTCTTTGACCTTAGAGCCTGTATAATTAAGCCTTTAGTAATAAAGCCTGGACAGATAGCGCCAATTCCTACAGGAATTTATCCTCAACTAAAAAACCCTAATTTTAGAATAGTTTGCTCATCTCACACAGATGTTGTCTTTGAGCAGGGTTTAGCTCTTGCTGATGGTATTTCTACATTTGAATATTCATTTAGGAATGAAATTTGGCTTTTGATAGAAAATAAATTTCAACAAGCACAGACTGTACAGCCTGCTCAAAAAATAGCAACTTTTTCTGTAAATTATCTTCCACGAATGGTAATAAATTACGTTGATGAGATAGAAGAAATTGAATGGAAAAATAAATCTGCAAAAAGTTATATTCAAAAAATTAAGAAAAAATTACTACCAGATATCTATGACACTAAAAAGCAACCTGTAGAAGACGTGTTTTACACTAGAGAAGATGTAAACGGGTTCCTTGATAAAGGAAAAGTTATAGATTATAAATATAAAGATAGGAATGATTAATGGAAGTAAGACTTATTAGTTACTCACAGCCTCCAGAAGACGGGCTTTATGTGGGTGAAGATGTACAAGAACTTATAGCTTATTGTGCGAGAGTATCAAATCCTGATAACCAAAACAATAGTGAGACTAGTGATAAACTTTTAAAATACCTAATCAGAGAAAAACATTGGTCACCTTTTGAGATGGTATCTGTGTGTCTTGAAATAACAACTACTAGAGATATTGCTAGACAGATGTTAAGACACCGTTCTTTTTCGTTTCAAGAGTTTTCACAAAGATACGCTGACCCTACTACCTCACTCAAGCATGTGACAAGAGAAGCTAGACTACAAGACACTAAAAATCGTCAAAACTCAATTGATGTCGAAGATAGTGCATTAGATCAAAGCTGGAGATCACAGCAAGATCTTGTGTGGCTTGCGGCAGTTAAAGCATACAACTGGGCTATTGAAAGAGGTATTGCTAAAGAACAAGCTAGAGCAGTTCTACCTGAAGGGCTTACTGAATCAAAATTGTATATGAATGGAACTCTAAGATCATGGATTCACTATATCGACTTAAGAGAGAAGAATGGGACTCAAAAAGAGCATATTGCTATCGCAAGAGCCTGTGCAGATGTAATTACAAAAATTTTCCCTATGGGTGAAACTTATTTAGCTGCTCCTAGAAAATAATGTCTATTGGATTTTTGACACAATATTATAGAGGTTTGGGACACTCTCAGCGAATAAAATTTATCGCTGAGAAAACCTCTGAGTATAATGATGTTGTAATCATGGATCAACTATTTCAACCTCCTATTGATTACTCTGTTCCACATGTGGCTTTTTTAAAAGACTATAGTGTTCCTGATTTAAATTCTGTCTTTCAATTTATTCAACAAGCTCCTATGATAAACTTTAGAATTAAGCAGTTTATTAAAACTATTGAAAAGCATGATGTTAAAATACTAGTGTGTGAAGGGTTTCCTTTTTGCAGGCAACAATTTGCTCATGAATATTTTAAGTATTTTGAAGAGTGTAAAAAAAGAGGGATTAAAATTGTCATCTCTATTAGAGATTTCCCTTGGGATGAGCCTCACAACACCTCTTTACAAGATTGGGTTTTGTATACTCAAAACGTGGTCACACTGTATTATGCTGATAAAATTCTAATTCACGGTGATGAAAAAATATTACCGCTAGTAAGTGATAGAACAAGACACTCACACTCTTCACAAATTATCAATTCTATAAAGCACCTGCTTTACTATACGGGATATGTTTGTGATGAAGATCAACCTAAGCATAACAAAACAAATAACAACATTTTTGTCTCTACAGGACTAAATAAAGATGAGTCTGTATACTTATTCAAAAACATAGCTAAGATTGCCTCTAAGTTTTCAGATTATAATTTTATAATGCCAGTAGCTAACAAATATCAAAAAATCTCTGGGAAAAGAAATAAAAATATATATCTAGTAGAATATGTGCCAAAGCTTAGAGATAAGCTTACAAATTGTGCCGCATATATAACTTATGGAGGCTATAACGCTACTGTTGAAATTCTTCAAGGACAAATTCCTTCTATAGTAATACCCAGACAAAGTGGACGAAAGCTCGAGCAATTTGTTAGGGCTTACACTTTTGAGCCTTACGACTTTTTTAAAGTTATGACTATGGCAGAATCTAACAATATAGAAACTATCCTAGAAGAGATACTAAATGGTTATGTTCCTAATACTTTTGACTTTAATTTAAAAGGTGCAACTAATTCAGCTATATTTTTAAGTGAGATGTATAATGGATTACCAGCTTAAAGACTACTATGGCTCAGACTGGCAAAACTTAGTTGCCTCTGGCGAGCTAGGCCGTCTTAAAACTATTTTCTCTTTAGCTAAAAAAGATAATGATCAACTCATAGAAGATTTCTTTAACCTTAAAAAAGAAGCAATAGAACAGGGTAATAACAAGTTCACTCTTAATGACAAAGAGTATGATCTGACTAAAGAAACTGAAGATAGATTTTTAAAGTATAATGAACATAAAGGGCTAAAAAGAAGAAAATGTTTATATGCATACAGATATGCAGAAGCAAACTCATGGATATATAAAACTCTTCTAGAAAAAAAGAAAATACCTCTTTTTAGAAAATGCAAAAAGCTCATTCTAGTAGGAAGTGGTTTATATCCATACTCTCTTTTTGATATTCACAAAAAGTATAAACAGATGAAAATGCTAGGAATAGAAATAGATAAGAGTAGGTATGAAGCTTCTAAAATGCTTATTGAGTATGGACCTAGTAACTCAAGAATTAGTTTAATCAATATGGATGGATTAGATTTTGATTACTCTAAATTAGAGGACGATGATTTAGTATTTATTTCTTGTGACGTTGACAGTAGTAAAATCTTAAGTAAGATCATACAAACAAGTAAGGCGCACGTTTATATCTGTGCGCCTTATAATAAAGAGTGGATGAAAGATAGTATTAAGAAAAGTAACCTAATCTACGATAAAGAAGGTAGAGTTATTTCACCTTAACATATTTTATTTTTTGTTTGTAAATATCTTTCATTGATATTTTTTTCTTTGGCTTTGTTTTAGCCATTATGATTTTAGGCATCGAGCGTTGAAAAACTTCAGGAACGATTGCCATTTTTCTTAACAGTCTTTACGGTCTGAGTTAAAGGATTTTTGACTTCTCTCACAGTTAACTCTCCCCCACCTTTATAGTAAGCGAGAGTTTTCTGCATCTCTTCGGCGTCATATTGTTCACGGAGTCCGTAGCGATTATCACCGATTGTCTCGATCTTTCCACTACCAATTCCACTGCCAAAAGAGCTTCTAGCCATTATTTCATGTCCTTAATTACGCGACCACCAAAGCCTTTTCCTGCTTCATTAGCGACTTTAGCTGAAGGAGCCATGCCGCCTTTTTTACCAGGAATATTATCACCAGTACGGAAGTTGCCATAAGGAGACGGTGCTCTCATATCAGCAGCCCATGCGCCGCCGTCTGAACCAGAACCAGTCTTTTTAGCACCTTCTGCTGGACCCCAAGGAGCCGTTGCAGAAGCCTTACCTTCCATTGGTTGTTTAGCATTTTTTGAAATCATTGCCATGATGTTTCTCCTTTTAGGTTAATTAGCTGATCAGAGCTTGAACAGTCTCAGTCATATTGCCAACATTAGCACCACCAACTGATGCAGTAACGGTACCAGTAATATCGGGGCTACCAGTTCCTACAACACGCATCCATTCACCGCCACCAAAACGGGTGTAGTGACACTCAACGTTTGCATTTGCAGCAATACCAGAGTTAAGAGCAGATGCATCGCAATGCTCCATTGTTACGGCTTTAGTTGTAGTCATTTGAGCAAGAGTACCAAAGTGGTTAACAGCAGACTCAGCATTATCAAACTTACAGTTTTCAAATACCAGAGTAGCAGATCCAATACCTGACTTAGTTACGTTAAAGGTATTAGACTCAACATCAGAGTTTGAACCAACAAATGAGATGTTTTTAAAAGTAATAGTGCCAGAGCAGCTATTTGATAAGGTCATATCACCATTGATGATGATCTCATCACGGTCTCCAACACCGATAAAAGCATAATCAGTTGCAGTTAATGCAGTTGGAGCAGTATAAGTACCTGGGTACATAAGAACAGTGTTGTTACCTTCGGTAAGCACTGCGGAATCAATATCAGTAATTGAAGTGGGGAAGCTGTCAAAGCCTCTTTTATCAGTTACAGCCATAGTTTTTCTCCTTAGAAAAAGTATTTATAATGTATTATTATAAATATCTAGTAGTATGTCAAAATTTATTTTTTCTTTTTAGGTTTAGGCTTTCCTGCCGCTCTCAGTGCTATTGCCACCGCTTGACGACGTTGAGCCTCTTCCCTTGTAATACCCATACGTTTTGCTAAAGTTGAAATGCCTTTAGACCGAGCTTTTGAGGGTTTTTTCATTAGCTCTTTAATATTTGTAGAAATAGTTTTTTGTGACTTACCGCGTTTGAGAGGCATTTATCATCCTTACTGAAGGAGGCATCATGTCATCGTCGTCGTCAGAATCCTCTACCTCTTCTTCTGCTAACTCTTTTATTTTAGCCATATGAACATCTTCAACATAAGAATGCTCATCTGATAATCCCATCTCCTCAGCGAGTTCATTAATCATATCAGCATAGTGCTGTGCCTTACGAACCATGTCTGCATCTGCCTTATCCATCGCTATAGCCTGTTTTTCAATCTTAAACAACAGGTCATGAAGCATAGCTGACTCTACTACAAGATGCACCATATCAGTTTTTTCACTAATTCCAGTGTAGAGTTCTTGTGCAGACGGGCAAATATCAAAGTGCTTAGTCTGATAGTCTCCGACCATTATCTGACCTTCGGGAACTTCCGAGTTACCAGAGTCGTCAGAAGCTACTGTAACTACCTCAGATACTGGAGGATTTTCCATATAAACTAAATAGTCACGAGCACCGTTAATATATGCGGCTGTGGTAGCAAGCTTATTAGTCCACCAGGTTGGAAGTGAAGCTTCCATGTCTCTAGGAAGTGCTCTAATAATGTCTTGAGCGTCCTCAATAATTGTCATACACATTCTACGAGAGGATGCTACATCAGTGTGTCCGTCTTTTTGAATCATTTGCGTTTCCTTTTAAACCCAATTGGCTTGGAGTATTTAATCGGATACCCAAGCGAACGTTCTCTTGCTATAAATCTTTCAAGAGTAGGATAACCTAATTTTCTTGAGGTGGCAAGTTTTCTAATTTTCTCATTGCGTCGAATGCCCTTATTTACAGGTCTTAAAAACTTAAACTTACCTACTTTAATTGTGGGTTTATATGCCATTTAATTTCCATTCTGATTGTATGCGTCAAAATATGTCTTCTCACCAGTTTTTAAGTTGTCCTCTTCTTTTTCGATAGAAGAAACAATCTTTCCGCACTGCGATTTACAAAGTTTGAAAGATCTCTCATATCCTTTTAAATAGCTCTGCAACTTATTCCAATACTCGTAGCTTAAAATTTTCTCAAGAGGCACATGAAGACCGTTAAACATACGCTCAAATTTAGGAGGATAGTAAAAACGTTTTTCTCCTTGATCATAATAATGGCCACCTGTCCAACAGCACCTAAACACTAAACCTTCTGGAGAAATATACCACTTGCCCCAATCATCCCAGACACACCTAATTACTTTTTCAGCTTGTTGATAGGCATCTGTCTTTTTTGCGTGAACAAATTTACCTGTTTTAGGGGCAAATACATCTCTAGAAGTTTTAACTGTAGAAAAAGTGTGAAAGTTATGAGAGCGTGCCAACTCTCTAGCCTCTTCTACTTGGTGTTTGTTATGCTCAAATACTATATACTTCCAGTGAACCTGAGCATCTGAGTTATTTATTACAGAACATGCGTTATTAAAAACATTTTCAAACTTAGTATTAATTCTGTACTTTGAATGGGTGTCCGCTAAGCCGTCCATATCAAAATTTATAATGTCACGCTTAGTTAAAATAGATCCTACATCTTTCCAGTATTCATGACCGTGTATGCCGCCATTAGTATGTATTAAAAGTCGCGTGTCATGTGATTTAACATAAGAGATAATTTCTCTAAATTGCTTGTTCATAATAGAGTCGCCAAAGTTACCGTTTAAAACTAACCACTCTAAATTGTTCAATAATTCAGGATAAAATAACTGTTTAAACTTATCTAAAGTAATTGTATACTTTGCATCGTTTAAGTCTATAGTAAGTGGTTTTTGTCTATGACAAGCAGGGCATTTAGCATTACATCTAAAAGTTAATTCTGTTGTAAGTTGTCTATATTTTTTCATTAAGTCATACTAAAGATAGATACGATGACTCCTGCAGGAATAGTTGCGTCATCTAATTGAACTGTGTTATTTGAAAAATGAAGCACATACTCTGTATTTGCTTGAAATATTCCATCTAAATAAACAGCCTGCACATTATTATGGGTAACTATGTCTCTACCAACAAAGAACACATTTGAAGTTCCAGTAGCAGTATTAACATTAGTTATAGGATCATAAAAAGTTCCACCACCTTCAAGAATTGTTACGTTGTCTTGGACTAGGTTGATATTTGCTACTAACTGCGTATTTCTAATTTCAACGTTAGCTGATACAGTGTTTAAGTTTGCATTAAGTCTAGTAAACGTAGCATGATCATTAGATAGAAGATTTACGCCACGTGAGCTTACATCTAACAGTACATTAGCATTACCTACAACGTTTACATCATTAGTAACAAATACATTACCGTCTTCTCTTACTGAGAAAATAGCATCATCAATCACTGCACCTTCTGGGTATCTGTTATTCCAGATACCAAACCAATCAGTTGCTTCATTATCATTAATATCTAAAAATACGCCTACAGCTGTTAATGACTGAATCGAGATAGCATTAACTGCTCCAGTCATGTTGTCTTCGTCTAGATCAAGTCTACTACCTACATTGATATTATTAAGGGGACCTTCTAATCCACCACTCGCTAAGATTAAATTACCTGCGGCTGTAACATTTGCAACTTCTGTTCCGTCTACAACAATTCCTAGCCTACCAGCAGCATTACTATAAAAGCCAGTGTCAGGATCATTTGAAAAAGTAATTGAAGGTTCTGCTATAGTGCCTGCATCAAAAATACCTTTTCTTGCTCTAAGATTGGCTCTATTAGTAGGACTTATTAATGTGTTAGAAAATGGATCTCTGTTGTGTAAAAATGCGACTTCATTACCGGACTCATCGTAACCGATAAATACATTGCCTTCATTTCCTCTGTTAAGTTGGAGACCAACATCTAGAGTAGGAGCACCAGTAAAGCCATTTGCTAGGGCAAAAATTCGATCGTTAGAAAAAGCATCAGTAACATGAATATTTGCAAATGAACCGGTAACAGTTAAGTTTCCAGCAACTGTTAAATCGTCATTGACGGTTACTTCACCAGTAAAAGTAGCACTAGTAAGATTAGCAGCTCTTCTTGCTTCTACGGCGTCAAGTTGCGTTTGAATTGCAGAAGTTACTCCACTGACATGCCCAAGTTCTGTAGAGGTAACACTAGAAACTCCAACCTTTCCTCCTACTGTCGATTCTAAAGCTCTTGAAGCAGTTAAATCAGCAGTTGTTATAGAAGAAACAGCACCTGCAATGTTAGCAACCCTACGACTCTCAACTCCCGCTACATTATCTTGTACTGTGTTTACATTAGATTCTAGGTTATTCTGAAGTCTAATTACATTACCTTGTAGTCCTGAAAGATCTGAAGTGGTATTAGCATCAGCAGCTAAGTGGCGAAGTTCAACAGACAGGTCAGCTAAATGCCTACTATCAATAGTAGCATTGGCAATTTTATCTGCACTTAATGCATTTGCTGATATGACTTGGTTTGTAATTCTAGTTAGCGCCACTAGCTTCTCCTATGGTCAGTCTTTTTCTTCGATTTCGGCAAAAAACTCTGACAAAAAGTCTCTTGCAGTTGCTGACTTATTATTAAATTCTTTATCAAACTCACTTGTTAAAGATCTATTAGATCCTTTTTTAGTCTTAAGAGGTTGACCATCTGCCTCACTCTCTAAATCAGAGAAGAACTCCTCTAAAAAGTCTTTTTGTTCAATATCTTCAGAATCTTCATCTGTGAAAAACTCTTTAATAAAATCTTCAACTTGCTCATCAATTGATGGGGGCTTAAGCAATTCATCAAATTCTTTGTCTACACAAGCTCGCTTTGTTAGCTCAATGAAATAGGCTAAGTTTTCTTCCGTTAGCTCATTCTCTACACGATCAACCCAATGCTTCTCAACAACATTCATATTAGCAGACTGTTCAAGATAAACTCCAACTACATCACCTTCTAAAAATTCAGCTAGTTTAGTTTCAACTTCTAACAGTTTAGTGAGAGGAATGGCTCTATCTACTAGTTTTGTAGGTTCATCCCCTTCATCAGCTAAGTATTCAAAGAATACCATAGACTGTTTTAAGTCATCGACATTAAATTTTAGATATTTAAATTTACTCATTTTTTCCTCATGTTTTTATGATATATGTTATAACTACGCTTGGTATTCTGTAGTTATGTGTATGTCCACCAGAAGAAACTGATGTTAATACTGTAATCGAACCTGCGTCTTTGGCTCCTACACTGGCAGATCCTGTAGTAGTAGAAAGAGATGCAGAGCCTGATGCTGTAGTAGATGTCTGACTAGACGCAAACTGAGTTCCAGAACCTGTGCCTCGACCGTTATTATCTCCCGCACCTATCACCACAACATCTTTAGTGTTGGGTACGTTGAATGTTGTAGACCCATCACCATTACCATAAGTAGTTCCTAATATAGCGAAAAGAGCTGCATAAGTTGTTCTATTAATCGCTCCTCCATTACAAAGAACCCAACCACTAGGCGCCGAAGAACCTCCCCACATTATAATAGAACCAGCAGGCATGAGCGGAGCTACATCAGTATCAGTTCCTTGAATAGTAGATTGAGAAATTAAGTTAGCAGCAACAGGGGCATATTTTACACCTGTCTGATCAAGTACACTGACACCTGCTTTGTGGGCTAATCCGCCATGTAATTTTACAAGAGATACGTTAGAAGTAGTATTACCTGTACCTAACGCTAACGCAGTATTTTTTCCATCAGACGAAGATAATTTTAACTGTGCATTCGCTCCAGAGTTTCCATCTTCAGTTGAAAAGGCAAAATTAACTCTATCTCCAGTAACGCCTCCGATAGCAATCATTGTGTTAACAACTGAACCATTAGTAGGAGGAATACCTACATCAATAAAGTCAGCGGTTGTTTGATTATTCGATTTATTTAAATATAAACGAGCATTACCAGCCAGCCCTACGTCGGCTGATACTGTTGCTACAAGTTCACCAATTTCATAATGAGTAACATTTGACATCATTGAAGCGATGCCGTTCTCTACCCTATTACCAATGCCTACACGAGTAAAGTTGCCTCCAACTGCTGCCTCTTTTTTAGTTGTAGAGTCAGAAATATATAAAGCATTAACATTGTTGTTAGCCATATGAAACAGCGTACCATCTTCAGGTCCGGCACCTGCTCCTGATCTTGTGATGTTCTCTGTGTCAGGAGGAGACGATGACCTAAAGTTACTAAGTAATGAACGTAAAGAATTATTGAACTGGCTACGAGCAGTATTAAGCGAAGTACCTGCGGTCGGTTCGATAAAAGTATTTGAATCTGTTAATGCCATTTATACTCCTTGTGCAACAATCATAACATTAGCTGAACTGTTACCTAAATACTCGCCTGTACCATCAGATGCTATTAATTTAAACGAAACTGACTGATTACTAGCCGCTGTTGTTACGACTACCGAAGGATTAGCCTCTGCATCTAGCTGATCTAAAATTGTATAGGTTATTACAGGTCTGTTTAAGAACTCTGAGCTAGAATAGTCTACCGTTTTCGGGCTACCATCAAAAACAACAGTATCAGTAAATGTTACAATATCTTTTTCAATTGTATATCTAAATTTATCAATTGTAAAGTCAAATTGGTCGGGCTGACTGTTGTTTACGATAAATTTTAATTGGAACTGCCTGAATGTTCGTGATCCAGCTTGATAAGCTTGGAATCCGTCATTTATTGAAGAGCCGACAAACTGAGAAATATCAACATTGCCATTTTCAGTAGGGTAAAGAGCAATGTTATCAGCGGTTGTCGTTCTGATCTGAGTCTGCGCAGTAACAGCTCCGAGAGAACCTGCAAAAGTGTCGCCAGAACCTTTATCATTAAACTGAACAAGATTAACTAGTTTATAAGTGTTTCCTTCTACAGTTATATTCGAAAAGCCGTTTGAACCTGTCGGGTCGCCATTAGCAAAATAAGAGGCTCCTAATTCGATCGCGGTAGCATTAATAGTACCAGCGATAAGAGCATATGAATTAGCATTAGTTACATCATCTACAAACTGACCATCATTCCAGATTGCAAAAACGTTGCCTGCGGCTCCCCCACTCATCAGCGTTTCATTGTTAGCGTCAAAACGAGGATTAGGAACAGAAACGTTAGCAAACCCTAACACATGACCTATGCCTCCAAAGTTTACATCATGTAATACGTTAGATACAGTTGACTCTTCAGTTACACCAGATAAAATAGTTGATTTCTCATCATTGAAAGTTGTTTGAATTTCTTGAGTGCCTTCGATATCTACCTGAATAGATCCTGTAATAGTTGCTCCGAAATCTCTAATCTGAGTAATGTACACTCCGTCATCTGCAGCAATTAAATCTGTTGGAGATCCTGAGACTGCTGCAAATCCTGTAGAGGTTCCATTAGCGTTATCTACCAAGCTTGAATCAAAAGCTGCCGGAGAAGTGGCAGAAGCGTTATATGATAAGCCTCCAGTATTAGAATTAGCAAAAGAAGGATAGTTCTCTTCTCCTAAGTTCTTATTTGGAATGTCAGCAAATGCTACCGAAGGAGAGTCTTCGTTGTAGGCTGCTACGATCGTTGCTCTTGCAGGACGAGTAGTAGTTAAAGTAATTCCTGTGACAGTCTCACTAAAGTTACCGCTTGTGTCTCTTGTTCTAGCAAGATAGGTAAATTCGCCAAAAATATCAATTGGAATCGATTTTCTCGCAGTACCTGCGGAGACCGTCACAAGAGGCTCAGAAGCAACAAAATTCTCTAAAGTTGCGTCAACAGCTCCAGGTGCGCGCCTGATGACAACCTCTTTAAGGTCAAGGTCCAATAGTTCTCCGTCTTCTTGTCTCTCATAGCTCCATAGTAAAGTAACCTGGTCAGTCTGCTGGCCACCTGTAAAGTTAAAGATATTAGCGGGTTTTGCAGTTTTACCGATAATTGATTTTGAAACAGTAGCAGTAATACCTCTAATTTCTCTGTTCAAAGGTGTTACTCTAAAAATAATTGAATTAGTGTCAGAGGTTAATCCACGGTTAATACCCAGAACTGTAAATCTAATTTTTCCGTCTGTATCAACGCCAGTAGCAGGAACTTTAACAGTATTGAATGAAGTTAAATCTGCTCCCCCGTCATCTACACCAACATCATCAATGTTATCTAATCTGTAAGAAATTTCATAGTCAGTTACTTGCTGTCCTACAATATGATCAAACTGCACTGTTGCTCTTACAGATACACCACCAGACTGTTCTCTATAAAGAGACTCACCTACACTAAGACCTGTCACCTTTTGAATAGGAATCGCCTCAACGGTTACAGCTCGAGTAGAGAAAGGACTAAACCTACCCATGCGGGTTTTATTTCTAGCTTTTACAGTGGTCACTCCAAGAGGAAGATTAGGTATTACTAAATCTTTAGTTAAGAATACTCTTTCAAAGTCAGATCCAACGTTAAGATTGTATACTCTATTATTAGCTAGTCTAAAGTTGCCAGGGTATGTAGCAGGGTCAAAATCAAGCGTACAAGAGCCGCCTGCTAGGTTATTCAAAGTACCTACAGGATCTGATGAAATATTAATAAATGATAATCCAGCTAAGTTTGCTTTGGGAGTTGTTTCTACCTCGATTCTATAAATTGTGTTTGCAGTAAGAGCTGCATTGTAGGCCGCGCTTTCAGGGTCAAAACTAGAATTAATAACAGCAAAAACATTTCCTGAAGAGGCTTGAATATTATCCCCAATCTCTATAACAGGAACTGTATAATGATCTACTTCTGCTCTAAAAGCAGTATCTGAAGCTGCTCTAGTATAAGAGATATTAGCATTTTGGGTGAGACCTTTATTAAGGTTAACAGTAAACTGACCAGAAGATTTTTGTTGCCCATCTACAAAAAATCTTACAAAAGAAGCACTTCTAGGTTTTACAGCTAACTCGATATCAGAATCGTGTGCAGCTAAGTCACCTTCTTCAACATAAGTAAACTCCGAGCCACTTACATAAAAACTGTTATTATTGTAGAACCTAGCGTCTAATAGCTGATTAATCGTTACATAGAAAGGAGCTGTTGGTAAAGCATCTACTATATTGAGTGCCCCACTTTTTCTATTTTCAAATTTTAAAGTGTTATTAGATACATCAAAATCAGCGATATTTTGACTAACTTCAGTAGTAATAGGAGCAAATCCTACAAAATTTAAAAGACCTTGTGCTTCAGACTTTTCATTGATCGGAAGTGAAACAAAGTCTGTGCCTTTTAATCCTCCGAAAACTGCATCATCATTTACGTCTAACACATGCTTGAAGAAGTTTTCATCAAACGCTACGTTCAGTCCTTCAAGAGTTAGTTGAACATTTCCATCTAATGTTCCTCCTACAGTATCAACAACATTAACGGCATTACATAATAACTTTATTTCTCCGATTGAAGAGGTAAATCCATTTTTACCAACTAATTGAGCTGGAGTAGCTCCTGCTGAAATAGCATTAGCTGTTGTTACAGAAAGACTCAGAGGGTTACCTTGTACTGAGTTCGCTACTAAAGTTGAAGAATCTGGACTAGATAAGAAAAATTCTGTCGCAAAAGAAATCCCAAAACCAAGCTTTTCTGTAGATTCAGTTATTACACCATCAACAGCTATAGTTCCATCAGAACGACTTCTAGGAACAGCCTGAAAGTTAAAGTTAGGACTAGGTGGAACTGTAAAGGCTGATTGAATATCTGTATAAGAAGTAGGTTTATAGTCAATAAATGTATCAGAATCAACGTAAACATTAGAGATATATTCATGAGCTGTAATGTCTACTTCTTCATTTTCAGGTTGACGTTCAATTCCTGTTACTTTAAACAATCTTCCAGCTTTAGATGAATAGTAATTATCGCTATTTTCAATTTCTCCAAAACTCCACAAGTCACCTGCTGCAGGAGCATTATTCGCTGCAAAACCTGTCACAGATTCAAAGTTTTTCGTAATAGGATTAAATCTAGATATTACATTTACTTCAGCAAACTCTTTACCTGTTGTTACATTGTCGGAGGCAGTAAGATTAAAAGCAGTATTAGACAGAATGTATAGGTCTATCCGATCATCTGTCATTTTAAGAACTCTTAAAGCTAACGGCCCTGTATTGGAAGTAAAGTTAGTATCAGATAATGACGGAACTGTATAATGCTCTAAAAATACATTAGCATTAGATCCATCAGTAGCAGAGCTTGACGATACTTTACCGCCGAAACCATAATTAATACCTGTTTGATTCTGAGAAATTGAAATAACATCTCCAGGGACTAAACTCAAGGCTTCAGAGCTAGTTGTAAAGTTAACTAGTCTTTTAATATACTTTGAGGCAGCTATCTGGTACTGACCATATCTAAGAGCTTGAGAACGTCTACTCACACCTGGTAAATCAAGTGATATTACGTTTTCAGGCATATTCGTATTTACACCATCATTACGACCTGATTCATCAAGTCTTACCACTTCTCTCTTATAGTGATTTCTAGGCTCTAAATAACTGATTTCAGCAGCAGTTAATATCTCACTCTCTTTATTACCAGATACAACAAATGATCCATCTTTGATAGTAGCTTCATTAAAGGTCATGACAGGAAACTCTTCAGGCAAGTCAGCTGCAAGAGTTAGCTTGCCATGAGAATAAACAACTGCACCTCTAAAAGAAGCTGCTAAAGAGTTTATTACATCCATTGAGGCTGATTCGTCAGAGATAGTTACATCGAGTGTAAACCTTCTTTCTTTAATCTTTGTTCCTTCAGGTATTCCTACTTGATTTTCTCTTACAGAAGTAAATAAGCCATTAGTTTTATGCCTAAAAGAACCATCAGCAAGGCCGTCAACACCAACAAAGTTGCCTGTTACACTATCACAAGCATCGCAGTATTGAGCAATTTGATAGAATCTATATTTATCAATATTCTCTTCAGGAATTCCAAGTCCGTATGTGGAATTAGTTAATAGATCATATATAACCCAAACAGGATTTTGAGTCCAAGAATACACAAAAGTACCATCCCAAGCACCTACATAGATATTAGGATTTACCCCTGTTAATACTGTTCCTGTTCCTGACTGTTGCAATCTATATCCGTTTGTAAGATTAAAATTACCACTTGTAGGAAGCTCCACCTGCCTCCAGTCTATTTCACCGCTCGCTAAGATAGGCTGATTATAGTTAGAAGGAACTTTTACCAGAAGACCTTTGATCAGAGAAGTAAAAGTAGGAACTCCTCCTGTATGTTCATCAACCGCTTTTAACGCATAACCAATATGAGCAGTTCTAGGATACGCCTGAGCAGAATTTTCAATCTCATCCCAACCAATAATTCTTACGATTTCTTGTTTGGATGAGGAATCACTATCATCTGAAGTTTTCTCGACGGTAAATTTGTATCCGTCAGTGCTTCTTGATCCTTCTGGGATATTGATTGTAATATTAAACTTAAATGCTGTATTAGTCTTACCAGTAATAGTTTTAGAGCTTGAGGCTATTTCAGTTGTGCCTAGTCGATCAAAAACAGTGACCTTTACAGATACTGTATGAATTAAAACATCACCATTTTTTTCAATTTTTTGAAGAGTAGGGATGACAAAGTTAAACTTGAGAGCATCCCAGTCATTAGCTGAAGTATCTTGTAAAGTAACACTAGATCTAGGAACACCGTCTAAATTACCTTTTTTAAGAGTTACAGGAGAAGTAAGCTGTTGAGGAGTGGTAACAGTTTCTCCGAAAACGTCTAGTCTACTTTGTGTTGTAGTTCCAGTTGTTGATAGAGTTTTAAACTTTTCTGAGTTTTCTTGCCCATCTCCGTCTAAATTGATTAAATCGTCAATTGATCCATCTTGAATCTCTATATCTTGAGGACCATTAGGATTAATTCTATAAATAGGGCCTTCGCCAAGACCAGCAACTACAAAAAGAATATCAGTTGAGAACAAGTCATTAGGATCTTCTCTAGGATCAGAACCGCCCCCGCCTTTACCGCCTTTAGCACCGCGAATATCTGGTATAAGTAAGTTAGAATGAGTAGTAAATTGTTTAGTCGCCATTAAAACTGATCTCCTACTCTAATTAAGTCATTTTTACCGTGTTCTTCAGAGTTAATGTATCCACTTAAAAACTGTCCCGCAACTCTGACTTGTCCATAGTGTAAGGGCACAGGAGTTCCGCTAGTTGTTGTATTTGTTAGTGAGCCAAACATACCATTTTCTCTAGTAGTAGATTCTGTTTGTTGAGTATTTTTTGGTTTTTTAGTTAACAGAGAAGAAACAACAGCTAAACCTATGTTAGTTACAATACTTCTTAAAATTGGGTTCATGTTGCCAAAAGCTTTTGCAAAGCTGCCTAAAGTCATACCACCACTTCCCCCTAAGCTTGCGCTAACAGCTGCAGAACCTGCTTCGCCTGCCGCAAAGGCGCTACCAGCACCAGCTCCAGCAGTTGCACCCAGCTGAGCCGCAAGCATAGGTGCGGCAACTACAGCAAAAAGTGCTAAAAATAATAGTCCGCCTCGTTTACCTCCTCCTCCTACGACCATAGGGGCAAGATAGACTGTTTCTCCTTCACGAAACTTTTTAATACCTAGCGCATCAGGCTCAACCACATTAAAGTCTTTATCAACTAAGCCATAAAACTCGTCGCTAGTTCCGTTCTCAATCTGTTTAATATAGTTGTTAAATTTTGGATGAACCGCACGTAAATAATCATTAATGCTGTCAGCATTAAAAGCATCTAAGGTATACTCCTTCTGATCAAAATATTTGTGATATGCAGAGTGAATCTTAAGATTAATTAACAAGGTGGTCTTCCTTAAACTCATCAAATATTAACGCATCGACGTTCTCATCTAACCAGTATATAAATATATTATCTTTGAAACCAACTAAAAATTTATACTCTTGGAAAGCTGCACTGACTTTATCTTCTTTGCTCGGAATCGGATTTTCTTCTCCAGGGTGAGAGTGAAAAATACCCCAAATATTACCGTCATGCTTTACTAAATCTCCAGGATTCAATATGAAAGAGTATTTTGGTTCAGGAGAAATATTTGTACATGGCACATACTCAAAATCTTTTGTAACGATTCCTACACATTCTCTAGGATATTCGTTTAAAGAATGAGTTGCCATCTGCTGTTTTAGTTTAGTAAATCTTTCCATCTATAAATTCCTACAGTATACTGCTTATAATATCGACCATACGGGGCAACCCAACTCTTGTGCTTAAGCATTGTTTGAAGTATTCTATTGTAATCAACATACAAAGCACAATGATTGGTTACATTAGTAGACCCAAGACTCATAGTAATTATATCGTAAACCTTTGGCTCACTTACTTTAGTCCATCCGTATGATTCTGTACCTCCCAACTCAAAATATCTATCTTGAGTTTTTTGATACCAGTCTTCATCAATAATTTTACAAAAGTGATCTGTTGTGTAAGGAATTGTAATTCCTAACTCTTTCTCATACACTAAACGACAGAGATTAAAACAATCAATCCCTGTTTCGACGTCATTACCTAAATGTTCATATGGAAAGTCAGTATATGAGTTATACCATTTCATTGTGTCTATAGATTGTGTACAGTCTATCTCTCCAATACTCAGAAAGACTTTCTACACACGAATCTCTCCCCTCTTCGACGTGTAAAATCTTGTTATGTTGAATGTATAATCCAAAGTGTGTCACTAGATCTGATTTAAGTGATCTAAAAACCATTACATCATAATTTTTAGCGTCTGTCAAACTAACTTTTACCCCATAAGTTGAGGCCCAAGAGTCTACATTTGTACAAGAAAATTGCTTCATCCACTGGGCAGATTTTGGATAAGAGGGAAGATCAAAAGATAAATCTAACTCATTTTTATAGAACGTTCTAATTAGTTCTATGCAGTCAATCACTCCATACTGGTGCGATAGACCTATATATTTTTGTACCATGTTGCAAACTCTGGGTAAGTGTCTAAAAAGTTTTCTTCTCTTGAAGCATCAAGAGTCTCATTGTAGTTTTTAAAACTAGGTAAAAGATGTGAGTCATCTCTACCATTCATATAAGATAAAATGTTTTTTAAATTATCTATTTCATGAACTGTTAAATAGTTTTTGTACTTAGTAAGAAAATGCTTATACATTTTATTTATGTTTTGCTTTGCCTCTTTAGGTAGACAGGTTACAGAAGCAAAATCTGGCCCAGTCAAGGTGGTACAGTAAAAAGTTAAATCTTTTTTCTTTATCCAGAGAATAAAGTCGGGCATTGCTGTTATACTCCAGATACTAATAACAGAACTTATTGTTGTTATATGGTTCGAAAACTGATCTACATTTGCTGCAAACTTTGACCAATCTAAGCCTTTTCTTGAGTATTCACCTCGGCTACCCATTCCTTCACAGCTAGGCCATAGATTAACCTTTTTAAAATGACTCCATAGCTCTTGTAAATCAAAATTTTTATACTTGTTATAACTTAGATTTGTGTTGTAACTTAAACTTACTTTTTTAGCATAGTTATTGTCGATAAGATATTTTAAAAGCTTATAATGTCCATCTTGTACGAAGGGTTCTCCTCCTGCAAAGTATACATCGAGTAAGTGCGGAGCAACTTCATCTAAGCTATCCCAAAAAATAGTATTTTCTGTATACTTATCTATAGGTTTTGTCTCAGTCCACTCTGGTAATATATCAATCTCTCTAGCCTCTTTGTACCAGCTAGTAGAAGATTCAGCCATACACATTCTACATCTAAAGTTACACAGATTGCCAAAACGAATATCTAAATAGATAGGTTTTGATGGTATGGAACCATCTTCTTTAGTTAGCTTTTGAATTTTAGCCCAATGATGAAATCTAATGTTACTACTGATACGATTACTCTTATCACCTAACTCTTCTTTACTATAACACGCTTTAATGCACTCGCTTGGTATCTTACCCTCAAGCATGTCTCTACGAACCCTTTTTAAAGGTTCGCCATTCCATACATCAGTTAAAGATTGATCTGCGGTGCCTAACTGTATATTAGGATATTCATACTCTGCATGGCAACAAAGTCGGTACTCTCCTCTGATCGTACCAAACATATGAACCCAAGGTAGAATACAACCTTTAGTTTTATTGCTTAGGGATAGTTCGTCCTGTCGCAGGAAAGCCTCCAAAATGAACTTGGTTATTTCTTAGAGTACAGGCTTGTATATTCTTACCACAGACATCATCTGCGTCAGTACTTCCTGCTTCATTTGCTGCAGTTATAGGACTTGCATTAGCTTGTAAGGAGGTTCCAGGGATTGTTCCTCCACCAGGACCTGGATATTGACACTCCTCACCTTTATATTGCCATTGACAAACATTTTTATAGTATTTTCTTTTTGGAATTTGTTCTTTAAAAAACTGTAGCCAAGAGGTTAAACCAAAAGTTGCTAAAGAGTCTTGCAGTTTTTCAAGTTGATCAATCTTAAATCTGTCTTCTAAATAAGATTCTGTATCAGGATTGGCGTTAACAACAAAAAGTTTATCGTCAGAGGAAGTGCTAGAATCTAGAGCATTGCTTAAAAATAAAAACTTATTTTCTTCAATTTTTTGAATTGTGGCCTCTACAGTCGTACCTTCTGTTTTTACATTATCACCAATTCGATAAGGTAAGGCATTCAACACTTCTACAAAGTCATCACCTACATATCTAATCTTGCTATATTCAGGCCAGTGATCTAAGAAGTTAGCAAAAGTTGTTTTGATATTTACTATTCCACCACTTAAATCTCGTGTATCTTGCTTTTGTGCCTGCCAAGTACCATTTACAGCATCACACTGTTCTTTAGTAAACGAAGAGTTAGCTTGGCCATAGACTCCTACCACATCAGCACTATAAGCTAGCCCATTTGCTCTAGCTCTCGTAAGAGTGTCAAAAGCTTCGTCTCCTATACTTCCTACATCCGCAGGAGTAGCATTAACAGTTCTTGGGTCAATCCCGTGAACAGCTTCTCCATTAACATAAGCAACCACTGCATTGGTAGTACAATTGCCTACAAGATAGGGATCTTCAACAAGCGCAGTAATAATATTATCAACGTTGAATACATCAAGAGTAAGTTCATTCACTTGTCCGTCAGAAGATTGTGAGATAGATGATTGGTTTACAGGAAACGGGATATAAGAAGTACCGTCATAGGTCACATTATATTGTAAATCAGCAGCTAATTCTGCTCTAATGTCTGCAAATCTAATCGGGAAAGAAGTAGGCCAGGCTCTACCAGTACCAGACCCTGTAGGATTACCAAACTGATTAGTTGGAAACCATTCACCGGGAAAGTAAACTTCATAAAGTCTTACTACAGGGTTCTGGGAAAAAGCATTCTTTTCAGCAATAAAAGGGCTAGGAGCTATCGAAGAAATAGTAGTTGACGCGATTGTTGTCTCGCCAGATCGAGTATTAGCCTGAAAAGGTAAGCTTGTAGAGTTTATTGCTCCATTTGCTGTGCCAGAGATAGTAATTGCATTTGAAAATAGGGTCTCAGAGGTTTGAAACTCTTGTAACACATTATTTAGCTTTACTTTAACCTGATTATCAGTTGAATTAACATTAGCAATAAAACCAGTAGTTTTAGTAGTAACACCAATAACAGTATTACCAGTAACAAAGTCACTGGTATCTGCAACTGTTAAAATTACATCATAGTTTCTTGCACTGGTCATTAATCATACGTTTCTTGAAGCTTAAATGATACAGTATAGAAGTTATCTAATAAAGCTGTACCATGAGATAATACTTGAGTGACTTGAAGAGGTCCATCAAATCTTGCATTAATTGTACCACTTTCATTAATGTGTGACAACTCAAATGTGAAAGACTCAAACTCTCCGCTCCTAGCGTTATAAAAATTCTCAATAGCTGTCTTTTCAAGTCCAGTAATATTAGTATAACGTAAGTTATACATACGCTTAGGTCTTCTAGACTTTAATCTGCGCTTCTCGTAACCTGCTTGCGATGTAAACGTAACTGTGTCAAACTTTCTCTGTGAGGTGAATCCTTTATCAGGCTTTCTATCTGCCATTGATGAAAATCTGTCTTGAGTGCTAATTGTGCCATCAAAAACTCGAATAGATAAACTATCTTCAGAATCAATCGCACCAAGAGGAGCACCTGTCATTACATTTGGAGTAAAATCTGATACAGCAGCAATCTCTTCAGTTCTATATCTTGTTGAGTGAGCGTATCTTACAAATTCTAAATTGCCTTTGTAAAACTCACCTTTTGAAGCTGTGTTACTATTAGCTCCGATTGTTATGTTACCAGAAATAACGTTTGGAGTTAGATAACTAGTGTGAGCTACTTTCACATTGTTTACATAGAGTTTCAAGTTTTGTGCATTGTAATCATAAGATACTGCAACATGGTAATTTGAACCCCCGTTTGCATTACCACCATATATCTCAGTTATTGTACCACCGTTGTTGATAACAAAACCTACATTAGAGTTAGCACCAACCAAACGTAGATCATAGTTATCATCTTCATCTTGATGATTAGCAAAGAGAGACTGATTCGAACTCATTGAGGTTCCTGTATCAGGTTTGATAAACATATCAAGAGTGTAACTTTTATCATGGATCTCAAAGTCACCAGAGCTAGGAACGTATAAGAAATCGTCTACACCATCTAAAGTGATATTCGAGCCGCTAAATACAGAAGTTCCTCCATACTTAGTCAATGTATGGTTTCCAGAGTCATCAGTAATGGTGCTAGTAAAGTTAGTCAGTAGTCTAGTAGCTACATTATCAGCAATATCGATTCCTTGATCACCTAAGATTATAGAAGGATAAGTAAAGCCAGTTGCTTGCTGAAACACACCAGATAGGTATACCATAAAATCTGCTGTTGAATCAACATTGACTCCTTCAGGAAGTGCAAAAGTAGTGGTCTCACTGTTAATAAGGTAGTTATTAGAGTTAATTATCGATACTGTCGAATTTGAATAATCAACTGCTCTTACAGCTGGCAAGGATCTAGTTACTAAAAACCTAGAGGGAACTGATACTGTTTTGATCGTAAGATTTGAAGCATTTGGGGCAGTTAAAAATGATACTGTGTAGAGTGAGTTTGACATATCATATGATGAGGTTGCTTGCTCAACACCATCAATAAATGCGACAACTTCAGCTTTACTGTTAACTGGGTTTGTTAGGTTAAAGTCTGTGCGAACTGCACCAGTGCTTGAAAAGGTCTGCTCAGTTACAGTAGAAAAAGCAGTGGTAGTAGGTGCGGTTGCGTCATCAGGATATGTTGCCATTATTATGCTCCAGCTCTAAGCGACTTTCTAATCGGTCCATTGTTACTTAAATCTCTTAATACGATATCAACCACAAACTTCTCTCCATCAAATCGTGGTGCGGAAGCTTCGGCGTCTTTCGGTGTTCCTTCATTTTGAATATTTACTGATACTGGTCCTGCCATCTGACCTGTAGCATTTAAAGCGCTCAGTGCAGGTCCGCCAGCGGCTTTTGCAGCCGCCTTACGAACCACAAACTCTCCAGGCTCTAATAGTGCGGGTACTCGGTCACGAAGCATTCCGCCAGCTGCCATGTGAACTAAACCACCTGCTGCACTGGTAACCGCTCCGCTCATATCCGTACCTTCAAACCCGATAGGTCCAGTATCTACACCAGTCGAGTTTGCACCAAAAATTTCATTAAAACCAGAGGCAAATCCTTTAGCGAGAAATTCAGCAGCAGGTTCAGCTATTGTTTTAGTAAAGAAGATGCGTTGGATTTCTCTGATTAAGCTTGTAGCAAACGAACGTAATCCATCAGCAAAATCTCTAAGATTAAAGGTTCCTTCGATTAGTGCGTTATTAACTTCTAAAAGACCGTCAACTACCCCACCTTCGATGGTCTTTGTTATCTCTTTACCAGCTGCAATAATACGAGCTTGGTAAGAGAGTTCAAACTCTAGCTGATCTTTACGTGCAGCAAACTGCGCTATAATAGCTTGTCTCTCTGCTTCTAAACCTTCAAGTTTTTCTGCGTTTGCTGTCACATATGCATTTCTTTCATCATCTAAATCACGTAATTTTTGATTTCTTAAATCTTGAGACCCTGAAAACTCGTCTTTAATTTGCTTTTCTCTCTCATCAAAAATTAATTCTTGTCTATTTTTTAGCTCTGTTGCAAAAGTTTCTTCTGATTTAAGTTGAGCTAACCTCTCAAGCGCGATAGCCCTAGCTTGTTCAAGTGTTTGAGAATTTAGCGCTATTTGATTTTTACGGTTTGCTTCAAGAGCTGTTTGTGCAGTACCTAAATCGGTTATGGCTGATGTTATGTTTGCCCTAGCTACCGAAGTCTCACTTTCAAAAGTCGCAGATACATTCTCAGGCCCTACAAACGTGCCTGACAGCTTTTTACGCTCTTCTATAATAGCTTCTTCACCTCTTAAAAATGCGGAGTTAGCCTCAATTGTATCTCTTAAAAGTTCGTATCTTGCAGATATTAATTCTAGTTCAGCAGTTTTGGCTTCAAAGTTAATCTGTGCTTGTGTGTCAGCAAATTTTTTCCTTGCTTCAGCATCTTTAAACCCTCTAACTATCGCAGCAGCTTCAGTGTTTCTCTTTTGTAGCTCAAGACCTTGTGCATTTTTAAATGCTTCTCTCTGCCTGGTAACCTCACGTAGTGCATCATCTCTCTTTCTCTCATCAGCCAGTCTATCAAGATTAATAAGTGCTACCTGTTCTCTGAAGAACAGTTCTTTATCTGTTTTCTCTTGTGTTAAAAGTTTTTCCCGACGATTTATATCATTGAGTGCATTTTGTTCTTCTCTGTCTAGTATTGCTAACTCAGACCTAACTCTATCACTCGCAACTGTTACAGTTCTTTGTTCTGTAGCTGCTATCTGTGCCCTAAAATCTAATAAAGATCTTTCTTCCGTTAAAGCTTGTTGATCTTGTGTAAATTTAAGAGCCTCTAAATCTCTTTCTCTAGCAGCCCGAGCAGCCTCAATTTGTAGTTTTGCTACTGCTTGTTCATTTTCAAAAGCTATTAAACTAGTTTTAACTCTTTCTCTTGCAAGTTCGTTAGCTTTTTCAGCTAACTTTACCCCTTGTTCATTTCTCTTGACTGCACCTTGATCCTGTAAGTTTGCAAGCTGAGTTGCATTAATCTGTTTATTAAGTTCAAACTGTGCTACTTGCACTCTAAGTTGGCGTCTTAAAGTAGCTAATCGTTTATCTTCATTTAGTCTAATTGATTCAGTAGACTGCACTAGTTTTAGGTTTTCGGCCTGAGCTTCTTTTTTAGCTTTCGTAATATTTTGTTCAAGAGCATTAATTATTTCTTGATCTCCATTTTGCTCTTTTAATAGAGCTAGCTGAACTGTAAGAGCTCTTAAGTTTTGAGCTTGAAATAACTGCTGTTCTTCGGCATTTCTTGCAATTTTACCTGTTTCCGCAGAAAGTGCTCCAGTTAAAAACTGCTGGTCTAAAGCTTTGAAAGATGACCCAAAAGTTTTACCTAATTCTTTGCCTAAGTTGTCTAGATTTGTAAACAAGTTTACAGTTTGTTGAACGCCTTCATTTACTTTTTCTATAGCTGTTGCAATCAGTAAAAGCTGTTTGCCAATCTCAGCCCTCTCAGCATCAGTCGTAGCTTCTGCTAATCGCTTTCTTAAGAGTTCAGCAGATTTTTCTAATACACTAGTTAATACTCCAACATCTCTTGAGGCTCTAGAAGCAGTGATACCTCCATCTCGAAGAGCAGTAGTTAAAGCAATAAATTTATCAGCAGCATCTGCCGTTAATCTAGCAACATTAGCTACACTAACATTAGCATCGTCTAACACTCCTAAGTTTAGATCTTCACTGAAAAGTCCTGAATTAGCAACTCTAATTGAACCTTCTTCTGCTCTTAAGAAACCTTCATTAACTAATTTTCCAATCTGGTCTCTAAGCTCATCAACAGGTCCACCGTCTGCTGCGAGTTCTGCTAATTTTGATACAGCAGAAATTGTCTTGTTTATATCATTTACTACCCCTACATCAGCCCCTGCGGTTCCTTCAAGTATACCAAGTAGTTTTTCAAGTTCGGCTATTCTCTCTTCTACGTCGTCACCAAACTTAAATTGTAAAAAGCCAAATCCAGCTTGAAGTGCTGCTAACTCATTCTTTAACCTACTAATAGCAGTAACTCGTTGTGCTTCAGTAAGTCTTTCTAGTGCAGCTGCAGCACTTAGTATAGACTCTACATTTTCTCTATCAACTCCTAACTTTCTAGCAGCATCTGCTAGAAAATCTACTTCTCCACCAGCAGCTTTAGCTGCTTTAGCTATAGATTCAATTGCATTAGCGGTGTCTCTAGCATCTTTACCTATACTCTGTATAACATTTTTAATCTCAGAAAATAAATCAATATCAAAAAACGAAAGTGCTGTCTGTAATACTGTAAATCCGATTAAAATTCCATTGAAAACTGCAAATGCCCTATTTAATTGTTTACCAAGGAAGTTAGCGGCAACAGCTGCGACCCCAAGACCTTTAGCAAGTATAGTAGCAAACACACCAGAAGATTTAAGTTGAGTTGTTACTAAACGTTGAGTTGCTAAAAGACCTTTTGACCTTGCTTGAGACTGGGCTAACGAAGCGTTGCCTTTTTCTCTTTCAAGGTTGCCAAGTTTTATCTGTTCTCTGATTTGTTTTCTGCGATCACGTTCAGCCTGTAAAAGACCAGGAACTTCTTTTTGAATGTCTAAAGCTCTTGCAGTTGTTAAAGGTCCCGCAGCTAAATCACGTTTAATCTGTGCACCTTGCCCTCTTGGACCTGCTATAGCCCCTTGTCCCACAAATGCTTGAGAAATTTTAGTTTGTTTATTAGCAAACTCCTCACCTAGCTTATTAACGTTAGCAAATTTATCAGCAACATTATTTAACTTTGTGGATAATATAGTAAAGCCAGTAGTTGCTAATCCAGCAGCAGCTTCTCTTAGCTTTCCAAACACTAAAGCGCCAATACCACCTAGTAAGATTAATCTGTTACCTAAGTTTTTATCTAAAAACTCCGCGAAAGGAACTAAGGAATCTGCAATAAACTTACCTACAACAATTGCTAAGTCAGAGAAGTTTGCAACTAGCTTCTCAAATACCTCTTGAGTAGAAGTACCTTCTCCTTGAATATCTGCAAAAGCAGCTTCACCATCTTTGATTACTTGATTTACGAATGCTTGACGTCTCTCAAACTGAGTTAACTGAGAAACAGACTTATTTATAGAGTTTGCATAAGCCTCAACCGCAGGCTCGATTCGAGTAAAGATACCAATTTCATCTAAAAGTTCTGGTTCGAGTTTAATAGCACCACGGGTAATACGCTGGAAGGAATCTGTTAAGTTTCGTCCTAAAGCTCTTGAGGCTTTAAGAGCCACGCCACCTAACTGTTCTATTTGATCTACGTTGAAACCTGCGGATAATGCCAAGTTTGCTTGAGTAGCAGCTTCAACAATAGATAATTGACCGTCTGTAATTTGCTTAAGACTGCCCACCACTTCGGTAGCAGTAGAACCTACAGCTTGTGCTAAATTTTGAGTGCCTTGAATAATAGTTCCAAATTGAGCAGCACGGTTAAGAGCAGTAAAAGCAGCAGTAATAGCAAATACGTTTGCAGCAGCAGCTGCATAAATACCGACTAAACCACCTAAACCCTGCGACTGAGCAGCAAAAGAACGTCCTGCAGATGCAGACGCTTGACCTAATCTAGTTTGGTTTTTTCCAACTCTTTCAGTAGCTGCACCAACTCGATCTAGTTGTTTTGCAGCTGCTTGAGCACCACTTGTTTTTACCTGAAGTTCAGCAATAGTCTTTTTTGCCAATTATCTTCCTCTCTTAGCCTTTGATAGCTGCTCTTGTTCTTTACGTTTCTGTGCGTAGAACTTTCCAAGCTCTTCTTCACAAGTTTTAAGTAACTCAAACACTTCACGTTTATTAGAAATCTCGAAGATGTCTAAGATATCTCCAAGACCGCTATAGTCTTTTCCTAACCAGACACCGTTCATTCCATCCCAGTTATCTGGTAAAGCATTCATTACTACTAGTGCTTGTTGAGCCTCAAGAGAAAAGGTAGAAGGATCTTTTGGGATGTCTTCTTCTTTTGGTTCTACCCCCATCTGCTCGCATATTTGAAAGTATTGCTCTACGCTAACACCCCCTCCATGCAAAGCAGTCTGAAGGTAGTCTTTTAGTTTTTTGCGTTAGTCTCAGCTTTTTTCTTTGAGAACTGCTCAAAATCATTCATAGTATCTGTAATGAATTGATCAAACACAGTTGAATTTTTCAAAAGTTCAATCGCATCTTCATTAGAGTACTCAATATCGTCCTCACCGTCAATTCCTGAAATGTCAACTGGCATTAAAGCGGGCATATGCTTTACTTTAAGGCCTTTCCAGTTAATGATAGCTCTTTCAGCATAGTTTTCAAGAAATCGATCATTATCAATTTCTTCTTCGCGCTGACGAGTGCGTTTATTAAATTTATAGGTAAGTGATGCATTACGAATCTTCATTAAGTCTTCACGAGTTAAGTATTGAAGATTTACTTCAAAACCGTCGATGTCTGGGTACTCTACCCAAACTGAAGATTGGTCTGCGATAAGATTTTTAATTTTACTCATAAGTTTCCCTCATAAAATGCGAGTGTCCACCACATATCTGCTTACAAGGGTGAGGGGAAGCCCTGAATCGCAAGTGGTGAACACTCTCCTGGTAGTTAAAATGTTAATGTTCCCCCTCAGAAACAATATTACGACTTTTTAGCAAAAATCGTGACTTCTCCGCCATCACCTTTAGTGGCTGTAGGCTCTTGACCGACAAAGTTGACGCTCATTGAAATAACGTCTTCAGTTGCGATCTGCGGGAATTCAAACTGACAAGCGTCAAGCTGGAATGCCACGTAAGGAGCAGTTGTGCCACCGATAATAAGGTTAGCGTTAGAAGTTTGTGCAGATGATGTTCTGGAATCCTCTGAAATGTTACGGAGGAAGCCAGCTGACTCAAGGTCACCAGTACGAAGATACATAGTGGCTGAACCAGTAATAGCACGAGTCCCAGTAAACTGACCAATCGGCTCATTAAGAGCTGAGATCTCTTCTGGAGTTAAGTAAGTAATGTTGTTATTGTAATCAAAGCTAAGCGCTGTAACTGGGAAGGTAAACACTTCATCAGACGCAGCAGCAGAAGCTTTATGATGGAATTCAATTGCACTAAGGCGATTTTTAATAAACGAGTTAGTAGCAACAGAACCTGCGACGTTCATCTGATTAAATGGGTGGTAAGAAGATGCAGCAGAAAGTGCAGCAGCATTTGAGTTACCAACAACAGCTGCGCCACCCGCGTTAAGAACACCGCCAAACACAGAAATAGCGTTATCGCGAGGAGTTCCCGTCAGCTCTTTAAGAGTTGTACCAAAACCAGCCCAAGTAGTAGTTGCAATTTCCTCGATACCAGCGTCAACAGTTGCCTGATTAACAGTAGCATTAGATACCTGATAAACAACGTTATCAAGTTTAAAGTATAAGTGGTTTTCAACAGCAGTTGAGAAGTTAGAACGAGTTGAGTGTGAACCTGTAGCAGCAGCAACAGTAGTAGTTCTCAGCTTACCTGAACTATCAGCACCTGCCCCATCACCAGTTTCCCAAACAGATTGTTCGGCTGTAGCACCAGATGATACTTTGGTATTTGAAACCATTGACTGCCACATAAACCAGTCAGCGATTGGCTTTACGTTTCCTGATTCGTTAGTCTTTGCACCTGTACCAAGCGCTGTCGCTCCAGTATCCACACTAGTTGGGCGAAGGTAGACCTGGAAGTTCCAATCAACAGGGTTAATAGCAGTATTAAAACGCTGCTGTGAACGGTCTGGCGAAGTACCAGATTCAAGAGAGGTGATGTCCTGTGTAGCAGCAGATGACGTAACTGCAAACCCAGCTAATACTTCGAGTTTCCAAGTATTAGAAGGAGTCATTGCAGAAACAGCTGCACCATTGAGCAAGTCAATGGTTGAGAAGAACACCTCAGAATTTCTCTGTAAGTTAAGAGACGCCATAGTTTTTCTCCTTAGTTTTCAAGCCTATAGGCTATTTGTAATATTACCTCAGCAAGTCCATACGGTTCTACAAGTCCCTCATCTACGGTGATGCTGTCTATAATTATATCCTGCACACCTTTATCGGGATTATCGCCTAATGAATAGATGACATGCTCAATATCCTGAATTAAATCATCTGCGAGGCTTTGGGAATTATCTTCTCCATAAACGTATGCTCTTATAGTAACGTCTAATGTTGCTACCGTCAAACTTAAAGATTCAAAATCTCGAATTTCGGTACCCGCCGCTAAATAAATCGCTGGAAAGTCATTGACTTCATCTAAAAATTTTACACCTCTAAAAACATTATCAAAAAGATTAATGTTATAGGTGTACGAAGAATCAAAAGTCGACGTACCGCCATTAATCTTTTTGAGTTCTGGAATTAAGATGTCATCCACTATCTCTGATCGTCTATTAGTTGTCATTGTCTTATAAACCTAAATGAAGTTCCAAATTTTTGTTGAACTACACGCCTGATTCCTGACTCAATTAAAGTTCTTGGGTTTCGTCTTGTGTCTTCATGAACTCTGTAAATCGGATCATAGGTGTATCTTATTCTTTTATTTCTTTCGTCTACTGTTAAAATTTCAAACGATTTAGCAAAACGTCCTGATCTGTAGGTTAATATATTATCAACAGGGGGAGGAGTTCCATCAGGGTTCCCTCTTGGCATTCTCTGTACAAAAGCGTTTCTAGCTAATTCTGTTAACTGAGCCACGCTTATTAATTGCTGCTGTGGAGATTTTGTTGAAGCTCTTCTTTTAGAAGGTTTTACAGCCGCCGATATAGCACCTGGATTAGCTGTATCTATCTCTTGTCTAAAATTAAATGTTTTGCCACCAAAGCTAGGGTCAAATTGGCCTGCTAAAATTATCAACTCTGCAAAAGCGTTTACAAGCGTAAATCTACTTTGTAATCTAGCCTTTTTAATAGCAGAACCGCCTAATCTAGGGTTAAGATAAAAGTTTAAAAAGTTTTGAGCAAAGTTTTTGTTAAGTTGCCTAGTAGCCTGTTGTGTAATATTAATAGCTTGAGATTCAATAAATTTAACACCTGCTGGATTTAGACGAAATGAAACGCTACTACCTCTTAATTCAGGTGCTAAAAATTTTTTTTGATTAGCTGGACTTCTTAAATTTAGTTTCTTAGCTGCGCCTGGAACTACAGATATAATTGGCCTAGGTGCTACATTACCACGTTCATCCACATAACTAATAAGTAAAACGTTGCCAATCTTTTCCTCAATTTGTCTAAGCACTCGTTCTCTAAATGCTTTTGGCGCCTCATTGTTAAACCAATCTAAAATTGCACCTGATGAATACTTACTAGCTCCTATTTTATTTAGAGCGTTTTGAAGACCTTCAATCTCTGAAGCAAAAGCTTTACCACCAATCTGAGTTAGAGTTTCTTTTCCTTTTTTAGTAGTCGCAGTTTGCTTTAATTCAAGAGCAATTCTATCTTGAGTTTGTCGCCCTCCAGGTTGTCCTACAAATTCAGCAGCAACTTGAGGACCTACTAAAGCAACTAAATCATCTTTAGTAATCTCAATATCAGGAACTGACCCAGGGGCTGTATAAGCATTTCTAGCAGCTCCTTTAGGATCACCTAAAAAACCTTCAAAAGCAGGTAAACCAAACTTTGCTGCCTCTCCTGACAGGAAGTTAGAAAGAAGCTGTAGATCTAGAATCTTCTTTCTTATCTCTAAGTCAGGTTTAGCTCTGCCTTTTCTAACCCTGTTAAGGGCTACTAAAAACTCTTTTGGAGGTTTTCCGTCAAAAAGCTGAGTAAAATCTAGTTTCATTCAATAATCCTGTATAAATCTAAAATCCTACGGATATGAGGAGGAAAATTACCTGCTAGCGGATACTTATCACCACGCTCTCCTTCAAAAGAGAAACCGCGTTTTTCTTGATCCTGCTTATAGATAAGCTTAACAACATCTAGAGTGGCCATTTGAAGGTCATAAGGAACGTCTCCAGACTCATAACCACCTCTATACTCTACTTTTACGCCAGAAGGAAACGGGGCAAAAGAGGGAGGTCCAGACAAAGTTAGTGCAGGATACTGATTTCTAATAGTTGGGTATGTACCTCTAACTCCTACATGGCCGACATCTCTAGTAATTTCACCCATATCTCTAGTAAAGCCATACTCATTAATAGCGTTATGAACATCTTTAGCTTCTGTAGTATCATTACTACCATCAAAATGGATCAAAGTAACAGTATCATTATCTGGTCTAAATCTATTAGCTGGAGGTGTAAAGTCTGTATGATATCTTGCAGTATCAGAAACTCTTAATTCATCGATATATCCTGCAAACGTAGGTCCTAATTGTACATTAGATGTAAAAGTGTTATTTGCTACAGCAAAAGAAGCATTGGCAATAAGGTTTCCATTGTAAAAAAGACGCATTCTTTCTTCTTGGTTGTCAAACGAGGCCGCAATGTGTGCAAATTCACGTTTTTTATATTGCTGTGACTCTACAAGTGTGTTAGCTCCTTGAGCAGTTGTTGGAGTTCCAGAAATATTAGACTCAAATGCTAATCCATATTGATTTGCAAGCCTAAATTGCATGTAGTTTGAAGCGTCTGTGTTAATTGAAAATACGTTTGAATCTGTAATAGTCTCTGCATGACTCCTGATAAACATCTCAATGGTAAAATCACCCTCTTCAAATTTTAATCTGTCAGGCACTGTGCCAGAAGAAATAAAATCTGCGGTCGCCATCTCCAAAGATGATTTACCAAAACGCTTAATTCTTGAATTTATATGAGCATCACCATTAAAAGTGACTACAAGCTCTTGATTGTCTTGTGTTTCGATAGGAGTTCCTATGGTAGTAGGATCATTAAGAACTTTATGCTCTGTGCCATCATATTCTGTAACTTGATAGACGTTATTTAAAGGCAGACGAGATACCATGACAGACGTTTTACCGCCATCAAATACCTCTACATAATCATTTGCTAACACTTCATGACCAATATAGTGCTCAACCATGCCTGTTGCATAATTAAGAACATTTGCGATTCTATCGTCTTGGTTAGTGCTATTAATTGATAAGTAGTCTTTAACTTGTTCTAAAGTAATATAAGGATATTTACCAAAGTTTTCTTGTCGTCTATCTACCATAGGATTTCCTTTTCTTAGCGTTCTACGCTAGATGGAAGACCATCATCTTCGTCTTCGTCATCGTCGTACTCTTCTTCTTCATATTCTTCGTCGTCTTCTTCATCATATTCTTCTTCGCATTCACAAGGATCACATTCACAGTCTTCGCAAACTTCTTCCTCGTCATACTCTTCTTCCTCTTCGTCTTCGACGATAGGAATAATAGCTGCATCAACGATGATGTCTGGTGCTTCTTGAAGCTCTTCTGCTTCTTCTTCATACTCCTCACCATCTTCATCATAGACTGGGGCAGTTTCAGCTTGCCAGTCTTTCAACTCTTCATTAGCAACGTCTACTGAATACCCATGACGGAGTAACCACTCCATTGCTTCTTCGCGAGTCATAATATCAACAGGTATAACACTCATTTTACTCTCCTTAAAGTACATTGGGGGAGACGTGACCGCCTCCCCCTTGTAGTAGTCAAATATTTGATGCTAGTTATCAACCAGCTTCAATAGTTACAGCGTAGGAGTACTTAGTTGCATCCAGAGCTGCGCTAGCATTGGTGGTCAGTGCCTTGAAGTCAAAACGAGTTGACATATACATTGCAGTGACCTGCTGGCGTGGTTCGTACTCGCTCTCGATCTCGATACCGCGACGTTCGGCAATCATAAATCCAGGCTTGTAAAGCAGTACACCCAGGTCGTTGTTTGAAGAACCAACGTTATCCATGAACTCAGAGATAGCAATCGGAATACCGTAAACGGCGCCAACTGAACCTGTGAGGTATGTTGCGTTCGGTCCAAACTTATCAACAGTCTGGAAGTCTGAGGTAGTTACGAGGTTATTGTAACCTTCAATTGAGGTAACAAATACCAGGTCGTTACCAAGCTGGAGGCCATACTTGCCAAGCTTAGTACGAGCAGCAGCGATGTCAGACGGATCAGCTTTATCGTTAGCTCCACCCGTGTCAACAGTCAGACCTGCTCCAACGTCACCAGTCAGGTTGGTGATACCTTCGATAACTGATGCATAACCAGTACCTGGGGTAATAGCGTTGGTCGGGGACTGGGTAAAGCCAGTAAGGGCACCAGTACCACGAAGGATTGACTTATCAATCGCGCGAGCAAGACGGCGAGTAGCAGCAGCACGCAGGAAGTCGATAAGTGGCAGTACAGTATCTTCTTCTTCATCCTTAGCAAGGTGGGTCGAAGCCATGAACTTGTGTGGGGTGAAGTCAACTGCGCTGATAGTGTTCTGGTTAGAAGCCGGAACACGGGTTGCGTCAGCGATACCAGTTGCGAAGGTGCCAGAAGCGAACTGTGCAACATCACCATCGGTATCTTCATCTGCGACCGGTACGCGGAAGGTTCTTGCATCAACAGCTACACGGTTGAACATCGGAGCAATAACGAGTTGCTGCTCCATCTCGGTGTAAATGTTGCTTGAGAAGTTGCTAAGGAACTGATCAACAGTTGTAATAGCTTTCATTCTTGAACCATACTTGGTATCAAAAACGTCACGCTTGTTGAGCATCTTAGCGAGCATGACAGCATTTGCCTGCTCTTTCTCAGAGAACTGAGCCTGGTTGCGGCTCTGCTCTTGATAGTGCATTTTGGTTTGCTGAAGAGCCTTAATCTCGTCCTGGTATTTAGCCATTTGAGACTTAAGTTCAGCTACTTCATCGCTTTCGCGAGGAGTATAATCGGATTTTTCTTGAGCGTCTGACTCTTTGATGATAGCTTCACCAGTTTTTTCAACCAGTTCTGCAACTTGAGGCTCAGACACTTGAGCTACCGGAGCAGCTTCTTTTTTGATTTCGACATCTGCTTCTTTAGCAACAGATTCGATATCAATCGTATCTACGACTTGATCAGCCATTGTTTCATTCTCCTTATCAGAATTATTGTGAAGCTCTTTAGTCAGACTTTCGTTAGAAACCTCGTCTTCACTTGTTTGTGATTTTGTTTCAGATCGTGAGGAAAGTTCATCTGCGTTCACATTAAGAACATTATCACAATCTTTACCTTGTGCGTCAATCTCTAAAAACTTAAAGATTGGTGATTGGGCAGTGGCTATTTTAGTTACCCTATACATTTTTTCATCGAAATTAACTAAATCTCCATGCTGAAGTGATTCTGGATCAGCTGACAGTAAGTTAACCATAGGAATTGACTCATTAGGATCACGAGCTTCTAACTCCTCTTCAAAGTCTTCCTCTTTCTCAACTTCTTCCATAACCTCTTCAGTAGATTCAGCTTCTTTCTCTTCTACGATTTCTTCAGATTTTTCTTCGATGACAGCTTCTTCTTTAATTTCCACTTCCATCTCAGTTTTTTCTTCTAAAACCTCAGAAGTCTCAGTTTTGTCGTTAGACATTGCTTCCTCCTCTGTTGGAGATAAAGGACGTTCTGAAACGATTTCCTCGCTCTCCATGTTATGAATGGGTACACCCATCATGGTTATATCATGAGTGTGGCCCTCAGCTTCCATCACAATACCATTTACAACTTTATGAGCATGGTTGGACATATGCGATGCGTAAGTAGTAACTCCCGTACCGTTTTCATCCATTTCAACGGTATGGTAATGTCCTTCATTTACGTTTGTGATACCAGCCTTGATACTACGCATCATTTTAATTTCGTCGTTAGAAGCCTCTTCAAAAGACTTTTTAAATTCATTGTAATCTTCATCTGTCTCAAAACTCTTTTTAATCGAAAAGAGCGAGTCTTGATTACAAGGAACCGATACAACAGAGATTTCCATGAGTTCAACATCTGTGATCATCATAGAATCATCTTCTCTATTATACTTACCGTCTTTTACGCGGAATCCAACGGAAAAGCTTTTTAAAGCTCCGTCTTTAATAAGTGTTTGGATACCGTGACTTCTTTCAGCAGCCTCTGAAACATTTGCTTCGACAAAAATTCCTTTTTTATCAACAGTAATTTTCTCGACACGACCAATAGGGGCGTCATGTTTATGTTGATATAAAAGAACAGGGTTGCGACGATAATTATCGACACCCTTGGCCCAAGCTTGTGCAGTTACGACATCACCAGCACGATCTTTAGTGATCGTATTGGCGTAGCCAGCAATTTTTAAAGCTTTGGAACCTTTTTTTACGGACTTAGTTTCAAAGGAACTGTTTAAGTATAAAGTTTTATCCTTCATTAGTAGTTTCCTCTATAATAGGCTCTGCAGACTCTTCCCCTGAAGGTCTACCGCCCTGGGTCGCGTCAGTTGCGCTACCCGTAATATTTTGTGGTACTCTTATGTTATCATTATTCTCTAATTTTGGAAATCTTAATCCTTCACGAGCTTCATTTGGGGTAATAATTCCAGTGTTTACTAAAGTAGAGTAATAGACAGCTTGAGTTCTGTTATCAGGCTGAAGAGCGGGCACAGAAAGTCTATCTGGTCTGATTGTTACTCCGTTATTAAAGAAATGTGCAAAAGCAGAACAGAATTGATTAAGAATTGGTAAAATAGTGTGTAAGTAAAACAGTTTTTGGTTAGCATCAATATTAGCGTTATTTCCAGACTTTAACAAGACATAAGGTACGCCCATTGCCTTTGACATATCCTGCTGGATTCTCTCTATGGACTCTTCAAAGTCTAATTGATCAAAATTAATATTTGAAAAAGGATCTATCTTTAGTCCACCATCCAAAATAGCAGGATGCCTAGCTCCATCAAATATAGTAGAGTAAGTAGATCTCCATGATTCTAACAGTCTTTGTTTCACTCTTTGAGATAAAACGTTATCTGTGGTTAGGACAAATCCTGGTAGTGCGTTATTTTTGAAAAACTGTCTTTGAAACTTAATCATGTAAAAATAAAGTTCCATAAGTTTTAAGATAGGCTTCAGTTTAGAAGTTCCTCTAAAGATTGAATTTTCATTTTCTGCCATAACATGAATTATTTCATGCGGTTCAAAAGTAATAGCTTCTGCTTTACGTGTCTGTTTTGTTCCTGCGATACCAAAAAAGTCATTAGACTGTTGATTAGAAATTAAATAGTTATAGTGGCTTACAAACGTTCTTGCGTCTGGGACAACTTCAACGTCATTAGCAGGTAATAAATATAAATCAGAACCGTCATAGTAGAAGAATGCGTTACCATCCAACATAAAGTCTAAAAAGGCTCTACGCATAAATCTTGATCTATCTTCAAAAGGATTAGGACGCGAATTTAAAAGTTTGTTTACTTTTTTAGAAGGAGATCCGCCCTCAATTACAAAAGGAATCTCATTACAAGCATTAATAATCATCTCCACAGAGCGATGAACTACTTCAATCTCTCTATAGGCTTGCTCAAAATCAACAATAGTTTCAGGAGAGGCATAAGGTTCTAAAGAAGCAATAGACGGTTGGGCCGGATTGAGTTTAAGTCTGTCTGCAACCCACCTTCTAATACCTTTTAATTCTTCATATTCCGCCATTTTTTAACCTTTGAATATCTAACCAATTTTTAATCTTTGGTGTTAAATGATTTGAATAAGTCTGTCCATAAACAGTGTGTAAATGCTTATGGTGCTTTGAACATAGTGTAAAAAGATTATCATGAGATAACTCTTCTGAACAATCTTCTGAAAACTTCTCTCTATAGTGTTTTATTTCTTCAACTGTGTCAATAGATAAAATCTTATTTTTATCACACCACCTACGAAAAAGTTCACTAACACTAAATAAGTGATGAAGTTCTAGGTTTTCAGAAGAGCCACATATATAACACTTGTCTCTTAGCTTGTAGTCCTTTTTAATAAAGTCTCTGATGTACTTTATAGGGAATCTTTTTAACTCTTTCATAATATATTAAAAACTCACTTCTACCAACCAATATTTTTAAATTTTTCAACAACCTTCCATCTTAAGGAAAAATGGTTAGGATTTTTATTAAGACTCACAGAGCCTTCAGGAAGATTGAGTACTTTTGCAGGAAAGGTGGTTAATCTGCTGCCACAATATTTTTTAAGAAGATAACTGATTATTATATCATCTCCTCTTTGTGGATATCCAGCTTGCTCAATATGGTGTTTAATTTCATCAAGTTTTTCTTGTTTAACTAAGATGCCAGAACCTACTAGAAAATCTACTTCAGCCCGCTCACACCAGTGATCTTCTAAATCTTCATATGAGTTTGCACTGCTTACGCCTGACTTACCATAAATGCCAATAGCATGTTGTCGTTTTTTACGCATCCTCATTATACTAGATGGGTCAACAATTAAATCATCATCTAATATGAACTTGTAAGGTTCGTTATAGTCAAAGCATCTTATCCATCTCTCCATGCATAACCAATTCTGATCATTATTTATGACGTCAACTGGTTGCCCTAAATAAGGAAAAGGCTCATCAGGATTATTATTTACTACAGTTATAGGAAAAATATCACGATATGCTTTTATAATACTAAAAATATTATCAGGTCTTTTATAGTTTAAAACAATAACTCTAATTTCATCATGCATAGATTGAAATATTGCTCATTTTAGAGTGCGTGTAAATTGCGTATCTTACAGCGTCACAAGGGTGAGAAGCCCAATCATGAATAGGCTTAGGATTTTCTGTATTAGGATTCCATTTATAAGAACTCATAGCAGAAAAAGTGTGGGTAGCACCAAGTGTATCAAAATATAATTTGTCTTTTTCAACTAACACTTGAATGTAGTTTATTCCATCATTGACAGATTTAATTGCGTTTTCACAATATATATCATAATCATAAGCAAAGTCTGCCTTAACCTGTTGAGCAGCAGAGTCAATATAGATAACATCTATATTCCACTCATCAATTTTGTCTTGAATATTTGAAGCTAACTCTGAGGTAGTAGATTCTTTTGATATAAATTCATCTAGGATGTAGTAATTATCACCATCATAACCAATTACGACAAACACATTGTCATCTCTATAACCTACGTCAAGTCCAGCTACAACTTCTAAAAATCTTTCGCCATGATACTCACCTATATGTTTATCCTCATCTAAACCTTCATAAATTTGAGATTCTGTAGTAGTCCACTCACACTCATACTCTTGAGCAAATAAGGCTCTAGTGCTTGACTTACGAGCTTCTTCAATATCTTTTTCAGCTAGTAAAGGATTAGATCTCCAAGTAAACACTGCTGAACCCCACTCAGGATATTCTACATCATCTCCTCTTAAATAATAAGAATAAAGATAGTTTCCTTTGCCTCGCGGAGTAGATATCCATAAACAACGAGAGTCTTGGAAGGTAGAAAGGGCGGGTCTTAAATCTCTAGTAAAATATTCATCGTTAGTTATAATAGCTGCTTCGTCGACTATAAGCAAGTTAGCAGCACGACCTACTAACGAATCTCGATTGTTTGCTGAAAGAAGTCTAAATACAGATCCATTTATGAGTCTCACAACTTTATCTTTTTGATTGAACCTATCAACTTCTATTTCAAGTTGTTTAATTAAATCAGTTACATAGTCCCAAATGATGGAAGAAAGAGAAAAGTTAGGAGCAACTACCATCACCTGCTGTCCAGGCTCTAGCAGTTTAGCAAAAGCTAGAATAGCAGCAGCATAAGATTTTCCTGTACGCCGTGCTGCTATATGCACAAAAAAACGATTCTCATTTAAACCATCAATCATGGCTTGTTGAGACTCGTTAAACTTAACAGGTGTAGGAAGTTTTGTTAGAAGTTTATCAATGTTAAGACGGAAAAAAGTATCGCTCATCTAGGAAATATATTAATTACAACTGAAATAAAAGTAGCAAGTGCTGCTACCGAGGCTCCCAACCATAAAAGAGTTTTTAACGAAGTTTTTCCTTGAGTAGCTAATTCAGTTACTTCATTCACTTTTTTATGTATTAACTTCATTTCATCGTTCATAGCATTCATAGTGAGGATTATATTATTATATCTTTCTTCACACACAGCTTCATGAGCAGAAATGTTTGCCTTGTTAGACTGAGAGCGCTCGTGTAAGCGATCTAGTTCAACTTGAATTTGATCTAGTTCTCTTGTATTGTTTTCCATTACTCTGCATAGAGCACATCCAAAGAGTACCAAACGGCAATAGTGATGCGCTTTTTTCCTTTTACCTCTGATACAGAATGACTATGTTTTAGTCCTGCTGGAAAAAATACAGCAGATCCTTTTTCAGGTTTAATTGTGAGATCAAAGTTCGGAAAGCTAATCTCACCACCTTCATAATCATCGTTCAGGTAGAATATAGCGGAATAGTCTCTAAATCCAGTTGGATGATCCATTTCTTTAATATGATCAGGAGCATTTTCTTGCCAACAGTTGTCCGCATGTAGACTCATACTATCACCAGGGTTCCAAAACGTCAATTCTGTATTATCTGGAAATGCTATTTCCCCAAAATGATCAAATATAAATTTTTGGCCCATATGTCGAGCATAATTCATAGTGCGCTCAACTTCAATAAAAGGTGAGGGCATAGACCTATGAAGCTGTTTATACCCTAAAGTTTTATTTAAAAATTGAGGAATTACTTGTGTGCCTTCATTTATAAAAGCATTTGTATTTTCAAGAGCAAACTTTGTTAAAAAATCACAAGTTTCAATCGGAAGAGCGTCAGGAATTACGACAGGACTCATGTCTGTCCTCCTAGAGCAGGATGGGTAATTCCAGGAACTGATAATCCTGTTCTGTCAACCACTCCTTGAACTTCCATTTGAGATCTTAGTTCTTCTATTCGGTCTTGGCGTTTAGCATCAAACTGAAAAGATGCTGAAGATGGAATTTCAATTCTTTGTTTGTTAGCTAGAATAAAATAACGAGAAACTCCATAATCGTTAAATCCGTCTTCACTAACATTTGTAATAGTCTTCCAAGCAGAAGCGCCTGGAAGCTTATACTTTACTGTGTATGTTACCAATTACCCCTCCATTGGTTATTATGTTTTAATTATATAATTAACAACACTAGTTGGCAAGGTAGTAGTTAAAGCAGGTATGCTCAATGCTGGAATAGATAGCGCTGGAACACTTAACGCAGGAATTGATAGTCCTGGAACAGAGTGAGCGTGTGCATCAACATCAAGAGCAGGAATTGTTAATGCTGGAATCGACAGCGCAGGAACTGAAAGACCTGGAATCGTATGTGTATGTGCAGCATTAGTTACGTTTGTTACAGCTGAGGCAGTAGACGAGTCTTTTGCTGAAGAAGCAAAGGTTGCAGTGGTAAGAGATAATGAGTTAGTAGTAGATCCAGAAGTACCCCCGCCTGTCGTACCGGTACCTGTGTTACCTGTACCAGTATTAGAGGCTGTAGTTTGTACTCCAGAAGAGTTGCCTGTATTACCTGTACCTGTAGTGCCAGTACCTGTATTGCCTGTTCCAGTGTTACCAGTACCAGTATTTGACGTTGCGTTAGTAATTACAGATGAGGCAGCAGCTGACCCAGTCTCTGTGCCGAGAGTAGAGTTATTTGTACCTTTACCTAGAGGAACACGGTCTTGTAAGTCAGGAAGTCCAAAAGTAGTTGAACCATCACCAACTCCATAGGCTGTACCAATTATATCAAATAGTCGTGCGTAGGTAGTTCTTGAAACGTTAGAGCCATCGCACAAAAGAAAGTTACCTGGCACGCTAGCCCCACCAAACGGAAGAATAGTACCAGAAGGAATAATTTCAAAACCACCGGCTTGTGATCCGTCATGTACGCGAATGTTATCGGTATCTGTATCGATAGATAATTCACCAACAACACCAGTAAATGAGTTGTTTTGTGCAGTTGTGCCCCTTCTAAATTGTAATTGAGTAGGCATATTGTTTTCTCCTTATTAAGTTAGTGCACCCAAATCTTCGTTTTGTTCTGAGCCGACGGGTGATGTAAGCATATCAAAAGTTGTTAAGCCAGCAGTGGCCTGTCCAAATGCATCTGTAGCAGCATTAGCTGCATCTAGCAATCCGTAGTCTCCAGTTGGAAACGTAGTAACTGATGAACCAGATGCCTGACCAGACCCATCAGCAAAAATAATTTGACCTGACGTTAACCTTAAATTACCGCCTACAACTAAGGTGTCGCCCTGAAAAGGATTAGTATTAGATATAGCAATTGTACTACCAACTAGTAAGTTGCCTGTAGAAGCATCACCAATCTGTACTGTCGCATTATCTTGTAACTCAAGCTTATTACGAGCATCTATTCCTAGACCGCCCATAAATGCAGAAACTTTAATACTCATAATAACCTTTCTATCATATTATTAAAAATTGGTCAACCTAAAATATACAGTGAGTATATCATCATTTTGCTTACCCGCCAAATTTTAAGTCAAAGCTCCTAAGTCTTGTGCATCTAGTTCGCCCGCAGGAGTGTCACTCATGTCAAAAATTGTCAAGTCTGCAACTGCAAAACCGAACGCGTCTGTAGCAGCATTAGCCTCATCTAACAATCCGTAGTCTCCTGTTGGGAAAACTCCTGTAGCAGATGCAGCAATCCCAGCAGCTAGTGCCACAAGATTGGAGTTTAGGTTTTGGTCAAGTCCGTCTAAGAAGGCAAGTTCTGTTGAGGTGATATCTGAAACTGCGACTTTACCTGATCCGTCTGATACAAGTGCTCGTGAAGCTGTGAGATTAGTATCATCAATTGTAGTGGCAGCGCCGGTAATGGTCGCCTGTTTTGCGTTTAACTGAGTCTGAATTGCAGAAGTTACACCATCAAGATGTCCAATCTCTGTTGATGTAACAGCTGATACAGCTACTTTGCCTGAACCATCAGAAACAAGTGCTCTTGAAGCAGTAAGATTAGTATCATCAATTGTGGTGGCTGCACCGGTAATGGTCGCCTGTTTTGCGTTTAACTGCGTTTGGATAGCAGAAGTTACACCATCTAAGTAGCCAAGTTCAGTAGACGTAACAGCTGAAACAGCTACCTTACCTGACCCATCAGAGGCTAATGCACGAGAAGCTGTTAAGTCTCCTGTAGTAATTGTGGAAACTGCTCCAGCAATGTTAGCTACTCTTCTAGTTTCGAAAGCTGTAGCATTAGACGAAACAACGTCGATGTTGGCGTCAAGTCTAGTAAATGTTACAAAATCGTTTGATGCGGAATCAGTTGTAGCAATTTTACTATTAAGCTGAGTTTGAATTGCTGATGAAACTCCATCAAGATGACCAATCTCAGTAGCCGTAACAGCCGACACTGCAACTTTTCCTGAACCATCAGAAACAAGTGCTCTTGATGCTGTTAAATCTGATGTAGTGATAGTTGAAACTGCACCAGCAATATTATTAGTACGTCTAGTTTCAACTGCTGCAATATCAGTTGCGTTTTGAGCAACATTATCTTGTACTATGTCTACGTTAGCATTAATTCTAGTATAGGTAATAAAATCGTTAGAGGCTGCTGTAGCCGCATTAGCAGTTATTCTAGCTTGAAGTGCTGTATCTTCATTGGTAAATGTAGTAACGTTCGTGCTAAGTCTTGATTGTAAAGCTACATCTTCGGCGGCTAGGGCTGAGGCATTAGCTGTAGAAGACTTAGAGTCAAGTTGTGTCTGAATTGCAGAAGTTACGCCATCAAGATACCCAAGTTCTGTTGCTGTGACATCAGATACAGCTACTTTGCCCGATCCATCAGAGGCTAAAGCTCTAGAGGCGGTTAAGTTACCTGTAGTAATTGTAGAGACTGCACCAGCAATGTTATTAGTGCGTCTTGTCTCTACAGCTGTAATATCTGTGGCGTTTTGAGCAACATTATCTTGAACTATATCTACGTTAGCAGTAATATGTGTATAGGTAGCAAAGTCATTAGCTCTAGCAGAGAAAAGAGTTGCAGAGTCATTAGCTTGGAGTTCTACTCCGCCCGCAAAAACTTTAGGAGCTATAACAGCATTTTGGGAATTTATAGTACCATCATGGTGAACATTAGCTACATACGATCCACCAGCTATGAAGTTAATATTAGCTCCTGCATCGTCTATAATGATACCCGTATCTTCTGAGGCTCTTAAACCAAAATGAACTCGATTAAGATTTACGGGAGATGCAACATGTAAAGCATTCGCATGTAAATCCATAAATGATTCAATAGCAATTATAGTGTTTGTGTCAGGAGTTTGAGTATGTACAAAGATCACACCATCTTCGCCTAGATGGTCTCCGATAAACACATTACCTTTGTTACCTCGATTTATAAGTAGTCCTGAGTCTGTAGATGGCGCATCGCCAGGATTTAACTCTGCAGAAAGCTCAATAAAGTTATTTTGAATTGTTGCAGTTTGAACACCTAAATCAACTTGAGCACCTGTGACAATTAAGTTTCCGCTAACAGTGACATCAGAAGTGAATACAGCAGATACTAAGTTAGCAGCTCGTCTAGCTTCAATTGCATCAGCGTTAGCATCAAGAGTGTTAATGTTTGCAATAAGAGTATTAACATTAGAAGTTAAACGAGACTGTAAAGCTACGTCTTCAAGGGCTAATGCTGCTGCGTTGGAGTTAGACGAAGTCCCAAAGTTGTCAACAGTTGTTGTAAGAGAGCTAACATTATCATTTGTGATATCTAAATTAGCATTTAAACGAGTCTCAGTGCCTGTAGCAGTATCAACTGTTGATAGGGTAGCAATATCCGATGCAAGTTGCACAGCGTTAGAAACAGTAGAGAAGGTTGTGTTAGAGTAGGAACCGAGTGAATCTACATTAGAGCGAACAAGAGCAACATTAGCTTCTGCTGCTACAACGTTATCTTGAACTAAGTCAACATTAGAGTTAAGTCTGGTAAAGGTGATAAAGTCATTTGAAGCTGATTCAGCAGAGTTAGCAGTAATACGAGCTTGCAGCGCTGTATCTTCATTGCTAAAGGCTGTAACGTTTGTAGCAAGACGAGACTGTAAAGCAGTATCTTCGTTAGTAAAGGCTGTAACGTTTGTAGCAAGACGAGACTGTAAAGCTGTATCTTCGTTAGTTAACGCTGTAACGTTCGTGGAGAGCCTGCTCTGTAATCCTTCAAGTTCAGCAGATACGTTTGCAACACCACCTTGGTTTGGGGTTGTAACATTTGCCTGATCTCCCGACGCTCCAGTGATGGTAATACCTTCTCCTGCTAACGCAGAAATTGTAACCTCACCAAGTTGAAGAGAACCAGGTCCGATGAATACATCTTTCCAGACTTTATCAGGAGCGCCTAGTGAAAATAAATTGTTCTGAGAGGGTTCTACATTAGCAGTATCAACTACAACGTTAGAACCAGTGTTATACGTAAAGAATGTATTATCGGAACGACGAGTTTCAACAGCTACAACATTTGCTTCTGCAGAAGCTACATTGTCTTGAACAGAGTCTGTTAAGAGCAGAGTTGTATAGTTTGTTGTGATATAGGAGTTTTGAGCAGTAACATTGTCTTGGACAATATCTACATTTGCATTTAAGCGGGTATAGGTTACAAAGTCGTTAGAAGCTGAGAGATCTGCATTAGCAGCAATACGAGCTTGTAGAGCTACGTCCTCTGAAGCAAGTGATTCAGCATTAGAAACAGTAGAAAAAGTTGTATTTGCATAGGTGCCTAGTGAGTCTACATTAGAGCGAACCAATACCACATTAGCTTCAGCTGCTACTACATTATCTTGTACTATGTCAAGGTTAGCATTTAGACGAGTTTCAGTGTCCGCTGCTGTGCCTACAGTTACAGACGCAACATTGTCTTGAACTAAATCAATATTAGCTTGAAGACGAGTATATGTAGCAAAGTCGTTAGAGGCGGAGAGATCAGCATTAGCAGTGATACGTGCCTGGAGAGCTGTATCTTCTGCATTAGCTCCAGTAGCAAATGAATCAAGATTAGAACTCACTAAGTGAGCGTTACCAGTAAATGTGATAACGTTTGCAACAGTGATCTTTTTAGTCTCAGTTGCAGACACATCATCAATTACAAATACATCTCTATCTTCAGCATCGGTGCCTGAAAGGTTTGTGAGTGCAGTAATTTTTACGTTTGCCATACGTTAACTCGTTTCAAATATGCGATCATCTTGAGTTGTGAAGAAAACACCGCTCTGTGTTATAAGGTTAAATGAGGCTTCTTGTTTAATCAAGCCACGACCATCTTGAGTGATTATAACATCGCCAGCCTGGGTGAGCAATAAATCATCTTGAACACCTACGGGAGGTGTTACTGCTCCAAAGGCTCGTCTTATAGTTGAAATTCTTAAGAAGAGGCTAAGAGGCATTAGGTTCTTTCGCTTACGTACACTGTGCCAGAGGTGCTAACCTGTATTACAGCTAAAAATCGCTCTTGTCGCTCATTCAAGTCAGTGCCAAGAGCTAGATCATAAGGGATGCCACTAGGAATAAAGTGTGATGTAGATTGGTTTGCTTCAACTGAATCATCTCCAATCTCTACAAAAATGTCTTCAGTTGCGTAAACAGTGATCACTTTCGTTGTCGGTTCAAAAGCTGTTGACCGCTGTGAATCAGCTCCAGAGGTTATCTGTTGACCTCCATTAAACTTAAGGCTCAATACTGGGATTGCGACGTTTGCGTCATCTTTTGGTTGTTTTGACATTAGTTCTCTCTTTACAAATCAAGGTCGTGACAGATCTTAGAATGAAGTAGGCGATTACCTTTTTCAGTTAAGTGACAACCTGTAAATTTAAAGTGGTTCTGCGCATATAGCTCTGGAAAGTCTCTTCTTAAAAAATACTCATTATGCGGTCTGAGCGGAATATAGTTGATCCAATCAAGATCTCTATACTCAGGAAAAGAACTCCACAGATAGCATCTTGGTAACTTGCTAATACGAAGACCTGTCGCCATATTATTTGCGTACACTCTAGAGTCGTCTACATCAATATTACCTTCAACTCTAAAAACTGGTCCTAAAGAGCAGATTAAGTGATCCCAGTCGTGATCTTTAGGAATCTGTTGCTCAATCTGAACATTAGAATGCCCATTAAAAGAGTAATATGTAACATCATGACGCTCCATTAGCAGATCAACCCATGTAAAAGTAGGAGGCCATTTGCGATAAACTGAAGCTCCGTAAACTCCATCTTTATAGGAGTAAGAGTCTCCACAAATTACGATCTGCTTACGAAGTGTCATTGATTCTTTTCTCTAGTAACCCAATTTTTACTTAGGATGGTCAAGTAATAATTGTCTGTGTAATGTACGCCACTTGTTATATGTTTTTTTATCTGTCTTGTATGCACAGATCGCTTCCCAGACCCAAAAATGTTGCACATCTTTGTTAGCTCCTTGGTAGTGAAAAAATTTATTAGGAGCCATTTCATGCGGATTATGTAAATCACTGATAAAGTCGTAAGGTTTAAAGGTTTTAACAATTGATCGATTGTCATGTACCCAGTGCCTTAAAGCTGTCTCATCGTGAAACATAAAATCAATCGGATAAGAACGTGTAACACCAGGAACCCATTGCTTGTTATTAAACTCAAGATACCTGTCACTGATTATACCGTCACAACGCTTTCCTTCTGTATCTTGATCACAAATCCACTGATAAAGCTGTTTAAAGATCTGCTTAGGTCCAGAAAAGAAAAATCCGTTTGGAATTAATTTTTGATCATACCACGGATGTGTATGAGTTGGCAACGCAGCATCTTTTTGAAATACGCAAAAATGGTCTTCTACAACAGGCAGCGTAGGATTACCCCAGCACAACATATCAGAATCTAAGTATATAATATAGTCTATGTCATAAAGATCTGCTGCTTGATCACAAACTTCAAACTTTCTAAATCCTCTGTTATAGTCTTTGCTCTTACAAATTGTGTAAACTGTGTCAGGTTGAGTAATTAAACAGTGTTCATATCCTTTTAGTTTACTCCAAGCTTTAACTGACCTTACACAATCATCTAACACTGTTGTTCGTTCGTCTAGTGTATCATTATGTAGTGATCCTACAGTTTGAACTACTCCAATCTTCACCTGTCTGCTTGCTCCTCTAGCTTTGCGCGAAGCGCCGCGAGATTTTTTTCTCGCTCTCGACTGGGTGTTCGATTCGCTTCATGTTCTTTGTGTAGTTCGACATAAGCCCGAACCCACTCGTCTGAATAAGTGGGGACGCCCCACCCTGCCTCTACTCGATGTCGATACCAGTCTCCGATCGTCATGTGAATAAAAAGTCCTCTCCCGGAGTTCCTGGCCAGTCAGCCATCTCTAAAAAGAGATGTAACTGTTGAATCTTTCGATGTTTTTTAGGACCGCTCAAATGAATAAAAGAGTTGTTCTCTGGCATGTTAGGCCAGTTTACATACCAGTCACAATCTGACTCCCAATCATCTAGCTGCGCTGCTTGACGATAAATTTTAATACGATCTAGATTGTTGTGCATCCATTCAGCCATGAACCACTCGTCATTCATTTTACACATATCTCGCTTATGATAGTGCCACCAACGATGTGTAATTAAAAGATAGTTAGTACAATCACCTCTTTTTGAAGGATCATCTAACCGCTCTCTAGCGTCTTCACAAAAATGATCAATTCCTTCCTGACTTCCCCAGAACAGTCCAAAATTAGGACGCCGCCAAGGAAACCCATCATGCATCATCCAATCTGGAGAGAACTCACGACGAATAACAGGACAGCAGAACCACTCATCTCCAAGCGGATCTGGATCACCCCATACCCAGACATCAGCATCAACCCACATGATCCTATCATATTCGGTATGGCCCTCTATCCATTGATACTTATAAAACTGATTATTGGCGAGAGGTGAGAGTTCAATGTCTAATAAAGCTCCATAGTCTTCAACCTTTTTAGCTTCTGAGTAGGCTTTATAGTCATACCCACGTCGGGTAGCCCAGGCTTTTACAGTTTGCATGCAAGGAAAAAATACGTTCGTCAGTTCAAAATTTTCACATACCATTTGAGACTTTGCAATGCCTTGTACAACAAGAGTCTTCATTCCATAAGATCTTTCATGAGTTTGTCATAGTTGTTGATCTGCACAGCTACCGCAGGTCCCTGCGTCTTCGGCTTCAGGGACTGCTCTACCTCTTGAAGATGTTTCATCCAGTCGAGAAGATCTTTTTTCGAGTAGATGCCTGTCTCTACCGCTTCTTGGATCTTTTGGTCTATCACTGAGTTGATAAGATTGATGCGCTTAATACGATTTAGGTATCCTTGAGTGGCGAAAACGGAATCGATGTATGAACGGACTTCTTTCTTTTCTATGACCGCGGTTACGCGGTCTTCTGGAAGTCCATACTCTTCAGCGATTTCGTCTACGCCTTTGCCAGAGAGATAATCGTTAGCGAGCGCCAGCACAACCGGGTCCAGAGGCGGAGCCTCTAAGCTGCGGTTTAGCGCATCAACTGATGTTGTTATTGTTTGATCCTTCTTCATACGTCCACCTCATATGTAATTAAAATTTGTAAGTCACCCACCTGATACGGCCTCATCAATCCTTCATCACCACCTACAGTGACCACTTGAGCTATCTCCACGCCTAGCGCACGCTGCTCAGCGGCAAAAGTGTCCACCTGTGCTTCAATCTCACGAACAAGTAAATCAAGCGTGCTGATGTCTCGATCATACTGATACACACGACAGTCAACTTGAAGTGTTGCAAGCTTTTGACCTGCTCCACGATGGTCACGAATCTCTCCACGCGGAACAAAAGTAATTGATGGCCAATCATTGATCTCATCTAAATATCGATAAGATTTGAACACTTGTTCAATAGAGGGAATAGCTAAGAGATGTGCTTGTAGTGCATCAATAATCTGAGTACGTCTAGTCGCCACTGTACACCACCTCTATTTCAATCTCTGCAACTCCATATGGAGTCATTAATCCCTCATCTGTGCCAATCGATGTGACATAAGCTGATTCTACATCTAAGTCTCTTGCAACAGAGGCAAACTGTTCAACAATATCTTCAACCTGTCTGGCTAAAAGTTCGCTTTCTTGCAGTGAATCCTCCTCATGAGTATAAACATATCCTCTAATTGATTGTCTCAAAGTTTTCAGTTGTTGTCCATCTCCATATAGTTCATAATCTTCAGTTGGGGTGGCTCCAAGAGTGACCGTAGGGAAGTCGTTGATATCGTCTAAGAATCGATATCTACGGTCTACTTTTGCAATTCCAGAGATAGCTTCAAGCTGAGTAACAAGTCTGTTTACGATTTCGGTGCGTCTGGCCATGCGAGATCAATCATTTCATCAATAGATTTGCCTGGGGCCTTAGTCATTAATGTTAACATACCGTCTTGTTGAAGTGAAAGCCAACGAAGAATGTAGAAGTAATAGTCTCTCTCAGGGACTGAGATAAAGTTGTCTTCAAACCATTCAGTAAACGATTGAACAGTGGGTAATTCTACACCTAACCACTCGTTAAGTTTTAATTCTTTTGGTTTATGATTAGGATGAAGAGGGCATTCAAAAGATAAACATTGATTACCATGCTGGTCTACAGGAATATTCATTTCATCATAACCAACAGGCGGCATACCGTTCCAATAAAAGTTTCCCGAATCGTCTTCATCTACGCTAGTATTAAATACTAATGGGCCATATTTGTATTTTTCCATAAGTTTCCTCATAAAATTTTTTTGAGTTCGAGTCAAACTCGAAATGAAAGTTAAGTCCAGTATAAGCTCCCCTTAGGGGGATGTCAAGAACTAAGGTGTTTTTCAGAAGTTCCCTGGTCGAGGCTCTGTGGATGTAACCGCTGCGAGCGGTTCGCAACTAGTCCTCATAACCGCCCTACCCGGCCGCCGATGCTAACCCATTGATTTATAAGGAAAATAAAAATGATAACCCATTGAAAACACTGAATATTATTTTCATTTTTTTCTCTTTTAGGGCTTGATTTATAGGGCAAGATGCCTTATATATTATATATCAACTGATGGAGATAGACATGGCAAACATCACTAGCATCAAGGTTCGTCGCGCGGTTATGGAATCCTACAACAATTGTTGCGCGGCTTGCGGTTGCACTGATTCCGAGGCGCTCCAGATTGATCACGTCGTGCCTCAATCGCGTGGCGGCACTGACGATTTCGATAATTTGCAGGTTCTCTGCTATGTTTGCAATTCACTGATCAAAGGCAAGGTTCAGACGCCTAAGCTGAAGCCAGCCAAGCCATCAGGTTCTGTCAACAAATGGAAGCGCGCACGCCGCGATTTCCGCGCCTACATCTCGGGCCTTCGGGCCAATCAATAGGGGGATTGAAAAATGAACATCGGTCTTATTTTCGTGAAGCTGTTTTTCCTGATGAACTGTGTCGCTGGTTTTCTGCTGATGCTTCTAGGCGTCGGGATGATTGAACATCCTGACCTTGCTGTCGCTCTGGTTGGCATGATGCTGTCACTGATGGGAATACTGTCTTTTATCTGGTTTGCAATCTTGTTTGCTCGTAGGGAGATATAAGATGACTAAGCGTAAAGACGATTTCGATCTGTTAGAACTCGAAGCTGAGTTTGACAAGCTGCCACCAGAGATGGTGGCAGAGATGGAAGCGGAGTTTGATGCCATCTTTGAGGATGGCGCGGCTCCTACCACCTTTGAAGAGATATTCGGGGACTTCTAGCCCCGAATTCTCTTTCTTTTCAATAGGTTAGCGAGGCGCCCGGGCGCGGCCGATTTTTCCTTTGTTTTCAATAGCTTACGAGGGATAAAACCTTTCCTGATAGACGGTGAAAAAAGCAAAAATTTTCTACTGTCTGCCCTTGAATTTTAAGGCTAGAAGGCTTATATATTAGTTACAACAACGATAGAGGTTACACATGATCCGCAACATTTCCATCTTTGACCTTGACGGCACTGTCATCGACTCGTCGCATCGTCAAGCGACCAAGCCTGACGGCACGTTGAATCTTGAACACTGGTTTGAGAACGCTACGCCTGAAAAGATTGCAGAGGATCGCATCTTGCCGCTGGCTGATCAGATCCGCAAGCGCGTCCACGCTGGCGATTATGTCGTCATCTGTACGGCTCGCACAATGTCGCTGGCTGATTTTGAATTTTTGTTTGAGAATGGGCTTTGCGTTGACAAGATCATCTCTCGCCCTGCTGGTAACATGGAAGCGGATGGGAAGCTGAAAGCAAAGCAGCTTGGCTCACTGTTCAATCTTCGCCAGTTTCAACTTGCCAACAAGGTGATGTTCGATGATGCTCCATCTGTCAGATCATCGCTTCGCAAGCTAGGCATCGCGGTTATCTGTCCTACCAAAATTCAAGAGAGGGTCGCTTAATGTTTGGGCTTGTTGGTTCCGCGCTGGTCATCGCACAGATGGCCGCGCTCTCTCTTGGGTTGCCGCTGCATCTGGCTTTTTTGTGTGGGCTTGGTGCGGCGGCTTGCTGGATCTTTCACGCCCTAGAGCGAAACGATAGGGCGCTTCTATTCGTCAACGTTGTTGTCGGTGGCTTTGCGTTTGCGGGATTGCTCCCGTAAGCGCACGGCGCCAGCAGTTATTCAACGATTTTGTGTTAAAAGTCAAAGACATAACGCTAGGCCGGCCCGCCGCTCGTAAGTCATTGATTTTATTGGAAAATAAAAATGACAAGCCATTGATTATAAACGAATCTTTTTTTCACTTACCCCTTGAAATTTGAGGTGACAATCCCCATATTAGATAGATGCAACAGCGAGGAGCAATCATGTCTATTCAACGCAACGCCTATGTCGTCATGGATACAGAAACGTCATTCCGCAACGGTCTGGTCTTCGACTTTGGTTGGACTACTATCACGCGCCGCGGCGAGGTTCTCGGCACAGGCGATCTCAATTTCCTTGATGTCATCTGCAAGGAAAAACCATACTACGTCAACAAGATTGCGGGCTATGCCAAGCGTCAGCGTCACGGTATTCATCGCGTGACAACCTTCGCGGCTGGTCGCCGTCTGTTCAACGCGCATCTCTCATGGCTCAAGCGTCAAGGCTATCGGATCATCCTTTGCGCCTACAACGCGGGCTTTGATTGTCGCGTTCTCGGTGAGACTAGCCAGCGCATGACAGGCAAGCGGTTTCTGATGCACTCGGTCGATCTGCTGGACATTTGGGGCAACTGGGCCAACAGCGCACCCAAAGCCTACGATGCACCGTTGACTGCTTCGGGCCGCTTCCTGTCTACCACCGCGCAAAACGTCTACCGTTTTGAAATGCAGATGCCTGATTTCATCGAGGCACACACAGCGGCAGACGACACGCGGATTGAGGCGCAGATTTTGATGCGGGTTCTTCGCCGCAAGAAAAAGCTGCACGTTGTCAAATCACCGCGCGATTTTCAATCCCACATCTGGGAACTTTTCGAGGTTCAAAAGGAGACTGCTAATGTCTGAAAATTCCATCATGCTCCCCGTTTTTGGTTGTGAAGAATGCGAGGCGATTGTGGAGGCCGTGGGCCTTCCCTCCGCCACCGCTTGCATCGAATGCGAGGAATACGGGGAGGGCGAGGTCGTCAGCCCCGAGGAGATTGGCCGCTGGTCAACTCCGCCCGAGCATTACGATGACGGCCAGCCTGACTGGGCGCAAGAATGGCATGACTTTGACCCTGAATGCTAGGGTCAATTTCACCGTCATTTCAAACACTTAGCAGGCGGCCGGCCCCGCGACGTAACCCATTGATTTTATTGGATATTTTTTTGCGAAAAAAATTCTAACTCATTGTTTTTGCAGGAAAAGAAAATGAAAAAAAGTTGATGCTACCCCTTGAAATTTGACCCCCCAATACCTATATATTATACATAACAGAAACGATCAGACACAGGAGAATTGATCATGGCTAAGGCAGTCAACTATACCCCAGAACTCACCGCTTCCATCGTCGAGCAATACCAGTCAGGCGTGGATGTCGCAGACATTGCGGCGTCAATCGACAAGTCGGTGCGGTCTGTCCGCTCGAAGCTCGTCCGCGAGGGCGTTTATGTCGCATCCCCGAAAGCTGCTTCAAAGAAGCAGATGGGGCCAACCAAAAAGGAACTGCTTATCGAACTGGAGCAGGTCGCTCCATTCTCGGTTGACGGTTTCATGGGAGCAACCAAGGAGGCAATCAATGACCTCATCAAACACCTTCAAGACGCGTAACCCTGTGGCGCGCAACCTGCGGGCATCTCGCCCGCAGGTCATCCCCTCAAAAAAACTCTATAAGCGGAGGCCTAAGCATGGAAAAATCAAAGCTTCAACTTATCGGTGAATTGAATGGGCTTTGCGCTCGTCCAATCCCCGTGACTCTACGTCTGCGGATGCTCTTCTGGCGTCGTCTGCGTCTGGACCGCGTCTTATCGCTGGCACGCTATCACGTTAAGATTTACGGGCGAAAAATCCAGAATTAACAACCACTTAGGGGTCGGCCGGCCAGCGGCTGCTAACCCCTTGAAATCATTAAGAAATAAAAATGACAACCCTTTGAAAACACACAAAACTTTTTTTACCTCTACCCCTTGAAATTTACCCTTGCAATCCCCATATATATAACATGAACAAGATAAGGATTGAAAAAATGCAAAAGACATTCTATACCGCTGGCAAAGTTTGGCACAACTCGAAGTTTCAGGCACTGCGTGCTGAGGGTTTTGGCGTCAAGGCTCGCTGGATTGACCTCGACAACGACAGCGATTTCGTTTTGAACCGCAAGGATCAGCTCTGGAATCTCTGTTTTGAGGATGTCCGCGACAGCGATTTCGTGTTATTCTACGCGGAAGACTTCAACGAGGAGCAGCGCGGAGCGTTGGTTGAAATCGGCATGGCCTATGGTTTTGGAAAGCCTGTTTATGCCGTTGGGAAATGCAAGACTGTTGCACCGAATGAGATTTCGGATGTCGCGTTTACCCATTTCGATAACTGGCACTGGTTGCCAACAAGAGATTTGCGCGAAGGAGCAGAGATGGCTCTGCGGATTGAGGAGCGCAAGGAACAGATCATGAAGGAGATTGCATGATGACCAAGACTGAAAAGAAAATTCAAAAGGCCATCCGCATTGGCGGATTCACATCTGGCGCTGATATGCGTCGTGCATTGAAGATGCTGCGTGCTATTCAACGCAAGCGTCAAGAAATCGAAGCTCGTAAGGCAAAGGAGATTGCATAATGCCATATATCCCACAAGATCGTCGCGCTGTTATCCACACTGAAATGGAAAACCTCGGCATTGATTGGACACCAACCAACGCTGGTGATCTCAACTATATCATGACGCGTTTCGTCGATAACTTCATCTTGGAGAATGGCTGTCGCTATGACAAGATCAATTCGATGATTGGCGCGTTGGAATGTTGCAAGCTCGAATTGTATCGTCGTCTTGCGGCCCCATATGAGGATCAGGTGATGGAGGCCAACGGCGATGCCTATGTCGTCGTGCCAGAGAGGGAGGCGGAATACTAACCGCCTTTCTCCCGCTAAAACAAAGACTTAGCCCTGGGCCGGCCCGAAACCCGATTTTGTCAATGATTTCAATGCTTTATGGGCTGCTTTTAAACCAAGAAAATTAAATGAAAACAAGGGTTTGGGCAAAACGCACCTTAACTTAGCGACCATTCTTAATGTAATTCAGCGCCCTACGGCGCCAGAGTGGAAAGGCGATTGCCAAGTAGAAAGTCAATCAGACTTGTCGCACTAGTGCAAAAAGATTAATAGTCTGTGCGTAGCACCAGTAGTAGTTCGACGATTGTCAAGTAAAAAGTCAACGCAGTTTGGCGTAAATGTGAAAAATAATTAATGTTATCTCTGTGTAACATTATCTGATTTAATGTTACGTTGAGGTTACATTAGCGTCAAACTATTGACAGCAGCTGAGGCCACTTTTCACTTGCTTGATGCTGAAAATTCGCGTATATTCTTTTTATAGAATGAAACGAGAGAGAAAGAGGAGAGAAGAATGAAGGCACCAAACTACACCGCAGAGGCGACTGCACGGATCATCAATGACTACCAGAACGGCGTGGACGTCGAGACTATCGCGGCTTCCGTAGAGAAGTCGGTTCGCTCGGTACGTTCCAAGCTTGTGCGAGAAGGTGTGTACGTCGCAAAGGCCAAGCCGATGGCAAAGCGTGACTCTGGCCCATCGAAGAAGGAACTTCTTCTGGAGCTGGAAGATAACTTTGGCTTCGACTCGAAAGGTCTGGAGGGGGCGACCAAAGATGCCATCGTGCGCATCATGCAGACCCTCGCACAATAAACGATCCTAGGATCGTTATAAGGAGAGCTTCGGCTCTCCTTTTTTTATGTGCGATTACAAGCACTTAGCGCATAAAAAATGCGCCGTAGGCGCCAGTGCAAAGTCGATTTTCGATAGTGCAGGTTCAGCGCCAGTGCAAAGACGACTGAAATCAACCGTAGTTCCTGGAAACTAGTGTGAAAAATCTAAAATGATTGGTAGTCTATCCGAAGAGTAAAAATTCCCAAAAAATGAGAATTTTAGAGGATCAGTTATACCAAATACTGTGCCTCAGCGTATAAAAAAGGTTAAACCCCTCCCCACCCTGGTATAATAGCATAAAAACTCTCCAATATGCAAGCCTACACTGGCTCCCTACGGTCGCCAGAGACGAAATGAGGTGAAATTGCGATGAGTTTTATTAGTTAAATCCGATAAAACAAAAATATCGGAATTAGCACATAAAAAAGCGCATAAAATGAAATTTTACTGCGTTTTGTACAAGAAAAAAGTAAAAAATAGCTGGCGCGAGGCCCCCTGGCGCAGCCTCAAGCGAACTCCGTTCGCGAGCTGTGCAACTGTGTTGTGGTCATCCTGCGGCAGGTCAATCACTTCGTGATTAAACCTACAACTGAACGCACGCTTCGCGTGCAACTGAAAAAGCTGATATAGTGTGGAGTCTAGTGAATAGTAGACGAACGAAGTTCGAAAGCGTAGTACATCGCCTACTCCCTACGGTCGTAATAATGTATGGTACTTTTGTTGTTCACACGCTTTGTCATAACTGGTGTGCGTGTGTGATAGCTCTGTGATCGCTGTCACAAAAAAAATACGCTGTGTGAGAGCGCATTTGACTTCTAGATATATAAAATAGCAGAAAATTATCACTTAGTCAAGGTGGAGTTCCTACTAAGTATAAAGTTTGAGAACTTATTGGTGTGTGAAGGTGATGAAATCTGAACACTCTTATATATTATCATAATTGGCATGGAAGTCTAGAGTTATGTTCATACTGTTTATAAGATTGGTAAGGATTGGGGTGAGTTAATTTGTGAGTCAGTGGCGTTGCAACCAATTGGGGGGATAACATTTGAAGGGTCTAAACTAGTCAAACTGGAAGTTAAACTTTTGAATAGGCTTTGCGTAGACCTCTTGAATGTGCAGCCTAGACTCGTCGTCATAGTAATCATGGTATGGGCCTTCAGGTCTTGAGTGAGAGAGCCATCGGTGTGTTTTGAGTGATTCCCAGCCTGGGATGCTGAGAGTGGGGATCGTCTCGTACAGCTTGTGATATAAGACTACCTGATCTACCTTAAGCTCATTATCCTCAGTGTAGTGGTCCCAGTCGTTAATTAAAGCAGGCTGATTGCTCATGACAAAACGTTTGAAGCTGGAATAGAGAGGATTGTCTGGATGAAGCTGACGTGAGTGCCAGTAGTAACTCACCATCTTATCCCAAGGATTGCGTTCTACACACCAGGTGAAGTACTGCTCCCACTCTCTAGGCCAGTGGTCACGCACGTACATCCAAGGAGCATGATTTTGAGAAGGGTGTGATAGAGCATTTTGTGCGGCCACACCTCCTGACGATCCAATCTTGACATCTTCAGGACCTAAGATTGAACCTAGCCAAGCTTCAGTAGATGACCCAGCAACTTTTCGAAGTTTTATGTAGATAAACTGATGGCGGTGTGAAAGAATCATGGATCAGATCGGTAC
>Ga0222718_10000258_pt1 | contig 57458 bp, 64 predicted proteins | sample C33_27DmetaG_FD_165045 | JGI IMG/M metagenome (GOLD analysis project Ga0222718, IMG submission 165045) | Estuarine water microbial communities from San Francisco Bay, California, United States - C33_27D | ecosystem: Environmental > Aquatic > Marine > Unclassified | place: USA: California... | reverse complement strand
TTGTGTCTTTTTAAGCGCCATCTTACTGTTTTTCCTTTATTTAGATGAATAGGGAAGAGGTAATATCATTCTCACCACCAACACCTGATAGTTGTGATCCATCACCTTTAAATGATGTTGCAGTGACTACGCCAACTGCATCAATACCACCAGCAAGAACTTTAATACCAGTTCGTGCAGTTACAATACCAACAGAATCAACATTGGTTACATCTTCATATGTAAGGACACCAGTAAATGTTGCTGCAACACCAGTAATGTTTCTTACTGCTATGTCTGGTGTTCCAGAAAGACCAAATGAAGTGGTAGCAAAAGAAACCGAATTTACACCTACATTGGTTAATCCAGAACCATCACCAAAGAAACTAGTTGCACTGACAATTCCAATGACATCTAATTTTGCGTCAGGGGAAGTACTATTAACACCAATATTGTTATTAGCATCAACTGTAAAATTAGATGGACTACTTAATTTTGATAGGTCTCTTGCCCGTGACATTTCACAACTTCTTTCTAGTTATTTAGGACATAAAAAAAGACCACCTAGTCTACTGACTGATGATCTGGAAGTTTTGGTAGTAAGTCAAAAGATATGATAGTCCTATGTTTTCTTACCTGATTGGGATGAACAAAATGCAAGGTATATGATGGAGAGATAAAGATTGTTCCCTCCTTTACATTCTGTGGATATGCTAATGATGTAGTATCACTTCTTGGGTCTTGCCATGGTGCTACAAAACAAGTGGGAGTATGAACTTTAGGGTCATAATCAACATAAAGAATACCAGTAAATCCCCAACTCTTATGGTTATGAATTGTTTGCTGGTCTCCTTTTTGATAACGAACTGCCCATACATCAGTCATACTACAAGTGACTTGTGCTTCCTGGACAAACTCCCATAACTCATCTTTGATTAGGTCTTGAAAGTAATGAAGATAAGATTTCTTGTTAGTCTGTCTATCAGTCTCAAAGGTTTGGAGGTCAGTTCTAATAAACTTCTCCTCCTTTAACCTCTTTAGCAATCCTTTCTTCTTAAAATCCCAATCCTTAATTTGATATTGATAGGTAGGATATTCAAAAAGAGGTGCCTTCATCTTGGTAACCTCCAACCACGATACTCATCTCTTTCTCCCCTCATAAGTTTATAAAAATATCCTCTTGATAGTTTATTATATTTGCAATAGTTTTGCAAGTCCCTTATTTCAGTTAGTTCTCCTTCTGGATTTATAAAATGAAATGTTTTAGCGCGGGAGTTTCCAATCTTTCTTCTATGCTCTTCTGGCATTACTCTGCCTCTTAACGGACTTGGTTTGCCTTTTTTTGCCCTACTGACTGCCTCGCCGTGTCCTGGTGGTTTTTTCTTGCCTTTACCAGACTTACTCATTTTTTTTCTTGTTTCTTGTGAATGAACAAGACCAGACGTACCCTCACCCCCATCACTCTTGTTGTATAAAATACCTGTGCCTATGTCTATACGACCAAAAATAGAAATCATATAAATCTCATGTTTAAATGCTTCTTCTTCTGTAAGATTTGTTTTTAACTTTATTCTTCTATCTAATAAGGGTCTACTACAAGGTTTACCGTGAGGTTGATTGATTCTTTGCCCCTTACCTTTTCCAATATAGTAAGGGGTTCTATCTTCACGCAAGTAAGCGTAGGTGTAATACATTTCTACTCTAATTTGGTCGCATAGGTATTTATATTAAAAAGGAGGGACTTTCACCCTCCTCCTGAAAAGTGCGACCAAATCAGGTACACTTATTTATCTGGCACGATCCCAAGCACAGTGTGCTCTTTGACCGTCTTGCAAGCAATAATGAAAAAAGATCTGATGATAATACTGCTCTGCTGCAGGAGTTTTACCAAACAATTTCTTACTCTTCTTACCACTAAAACCAGGCATCTTATCACGCCAGTGTGGTCTTTCGCATCCTTTATACAACAAACCATCACCAGGTTTTAAAGTCAGTGAACGATTCTCACCAGGAACAAGAACAGTTGTCTTCTTCTTATCGGTATATGTATCAGGTGTCTTAATCCAAAAGGGCCAATCAGCATCCTTACCTTCTAGGTTGGTGCTGACGTGAACAGATACAGAGATTTCACAGGCATCACGATCGGCGTGCTTGGTTAATTCCTGTCCAGGAAAATAATATCTATCATAATAATAGGTATTATACAACTTACGACCAATAATTTCTTCCAGTTTCAGACGAATACCAGAGTGAATCACCCGATATTGTGGGTGCCAATAGCGTGATGTGGAACCCTCTACCTGTTGTTCTACAGGAACATGATTAAAATGCTCTGGGTTCTTGTCCCAATAGTTATACTGTCCTCTTTCTTCTGGGACTGGGTGATAAAGTTCTTCAGCATCCCAAAGGTCCTTTACAACCAGATATCCATTCTTATCAAAGGATTCATTGCGAGTCCATGCAGTTCCAGTATTTTGCTTCTCTTGAAACATTAACTGCAGTTCGTTCATTTGTTCTGCCATTTTTACCTCTTATTTCCAACGTGGACCAACAACCCATCCAACAATGGATCTACGAGTTCCTTTTGTTACCTTGAGAACTCTATGTTGTGTGCGAGAATCAAATAGAACAATACAACCACGCTTTCGTGGAGCAATGTAAGAATTACCTGCTTCATCTAGCAGTTGAACATTACCACCCTCATAATCATCAGGATCAGAGAGTTGGACTGAGAAAGAAAGTTTCCTTACAAGTTCGATATTCTCATTCACAAAGTCTTGATGCAAACCATCAGAACGATTACCATTTGCTACTGGTTTGTATTGTGTTGCCAATCCTGCATCATTGTGCCATCCATAGAATTGACCTTCACTATACCGAGTATATTGCATTGACTCACCATCAATGTTTCTCAGGTCATACAAAAAGTTCTCACGGTTTGCCCTTTGCACATAGTGCCAGAGAAAACCACCAACCCAATGTGTGGTAGGAATCCATGCATTCTGTGAATTCCTTTTGTCTTTGTTAAGTGCATCTCCATGTAACTTGGAGTCTGCCATCTGCTCATCAAACTTTTCTGTTAGATCTCTGTCAAGGATATCTACAATATCTTCAGGCAGGTCCGAATAATACCAGACCGATTGATATGCCAACTGTCAATCTCCTATTATGTGTTCAACGATATTATATAGAAACTTTTTGGAAGTGTCAATTCTTTATCATTTCACACCAACCAGTCAATATATATTTTTCTGTTTTAGATGGTAATCCATAGTGACTGTGAGTCCACCCTGCAGGCCAAATATATAAATCTCCTCGTTTTGGTTTGGTGGTAAATCTTTGTTGGGGCCACCTCGTACCTCCATTGCAGTCATTCAAATATACCATCCAACCCAATATTCTTCTACAATCATCTTCCCTACTTCCATGTTCCATATGTTCACCACTATAGCACTCTCCAATTTCATACTTTTGAAGTAAAAAATAGTTTGTCCATCCCCATGAATGATAAAGATTTTCCAAAAATTTATGTTTAGTAATATATGTCTTCATACATTCACTAATAGAATTTGTTATATCAGGATACTCAAGTAAAGCAAGTTGAAGCATTGTATAGTTTCTACTTGGTCTAGGATTTCTTGTCTTATTTGATGATTTTTCATAAAAATCAATCAAATTATGACAGGCACTTGATGTAAGTGCCTTTCGCTTTCTAAAAATAAATTTGTCCATTATATAAAAAAAAAAAAAAAATATTAAAGTTGATATCTAATCATACATATTCCTGATGCACCGTCACCTGTCCCTGGACCACTTCCAGCAGCAGCACCACCAGATCCAGTATTAGCAACAGCTGTTGCTCCATAAGGTGCAGGAAATCCTCCTCCACCACCGGGTCCTCCAGCAGAAGTTGAAGCTGAACTATATGGATTTTCTCCACCACCACCACCAGCAAATATTCCTGTTGGTCCTGAAACAGTTTTCCAATCTGTCGGCATTGGTGAAAATCCCGAAAGGATTCCCGGAAATCCTGGAAATGCTCTTCCAACTCCACCAGCAGATGCACCAGGAGCTCCTTCTGCCAACGGAGAACTACCACCTACACCACCTGCACCGCCTCCTCCACCAGCATTACCTGGATTACTATCAGAAGGAGCTCCACCATCATTACCATATTGGTTAAATCCTGTTTGTGGAACAAATGATGGATTTTGTGTTGCTTGAGTAGAAGATGCATGGACATTACTATAGCTTCCCCCATATCCACCTCCTCCACCACCAGATCCACCGGGAGATCCTGCTATTCCAAACCGTCCACCACCACCTCCACCTTTAGCAGTTAGTGTCCAGGGTCCATCTGGTGAAACAATCGTGCTGTCACTTCCGGCAACACCTGCTGTGTTTTGATCATTTGGATGTACTCCACCAGCACCAATAGTTATGGTAAGTGTTCCACTTGTATCCAATTGTGAATGATGAACAACACCACCGGCACCACCACCACCAGCACCATTTGATGTGTCATTTGATCCACCAGAAGCACCACCAGCAATCAATAATACTTCAAATCTAGTGCTAGCTGGTTTGCTCCCAGGAATAACAAAACTTCCACTAGATGAAAAAAGATGATATGCATAACCATCACCAGGAATTGCCGCGCTTATGTTTCCACCTGTTGCTTCAAAAGGAGTTCTATCACTTCTTACTGGACTATTAAGTGCTGCAGGTCCAACAGCATCTCTATTTCTAAAAGTTCTTAAAAATGTTCCAACAGAAAAAGATTGTGTTGACTTAAATGGTGCCATGTATCAAGCCTCCTTATCGCCAGTGATTAGGAAATTAATTGTAGATGTTCCTGCGCCAACTCTTAAACTATCTCCAGTCGTATCCAATACAAGAGGATATGATGGTTCAATCAATACCGTTTCTCCTGCATTGACATTAACATCAAATAGTTTTGTTGATGTTCCTACAGCACCACCATTAGGAACAAAATATACCTGTGCAGTTGCGTTAGTTATTGATGGTTGATGACAAATGATTGATTTTACATATACCTTTTTGGAAGAGGCAACTGTAATAATGCCCACAGTTGTACCTGCAGCAACCTGAACTATATTTGTAAGTTTTCCCCTTTCCAGTGCCATGACTTCTCTTTTTAGTTATTTAGTAAATTAACCGCCACCATATAACCAGGTGTCTTGTTGATTCCAACTCTCAACACCTGTAAGTGCTGAACCATCACCAGAGAAACTGGTAGCAGTAACAACACCAACAGCATTAATACCACCAGCAAGAACTTTAATACCAGTCCTGGCAGTTACTATACCAACGGAATCAATATTAGTTACATCTTCATAAGTTAATGTACCACCGATGGATACATTACCAGTAAATGTTGCAGCAACACCAGTTATATTACCACTAAATTGTGTCGCAGTAGCAACTCCGGTGACAACTGCTCCAGATGGTGCTCCAATAGCACCACCCGTTCTATTCTTTATATTGTCAACGAATAACTGTGACATCTTATCTACTTTTTAGTTATTTAGGAAGGATATGCAATGATGACAATACCGGAACCACCAGAACCACCGCGTGCGTTTGGATCACTGTTTCCAAAGGTGCCTCCACCACCACCACCTCCACCAGTAGACTGTGCTCCATGTCCACCTTGATTATTTCCAGGGTCAGGACCTGGTGCTTTAACTCCATCTCCACCATCAAATAAACCACCAGTGCCTCCAGCACCACCAATATAAGCATTTTGACATCCACCACCGCCACCACCTCCGGTGCCGCCTGCTCCTCCATCACCTAAGCCATTGACGCCACCGCCACCACCTGCCCAGACGTAAGTGGTTCCTAAAATACTATTGGGTGTTCCGGCACCTCCAGCAGCTGCTGTTCCTGCACTAGAGGATCCATTAGCACCGGCACCACCGGCACCTCCACCACTACCGGATCCATAAGCTGGATCTCCAGCACCAGTTCCACCAGCATTGCCGGTGCCATTTCCTGTTCCAGCAGTATTTCCGCCAGCAGCAGCACCACCGCCACTACCGTTAGATGGTGCTCCATTACCACCACTATTATTTGTGGTCAGTTGTCCACCGCCACCACCATATCCAGCAGTTAGTGAATTAAAAGTGGTATTACTTCCAGGTTGTCTACTTAAAGATTCTGGTCCACCAGATGTAGCATTACCACCACCACCAATTACAACTGCTCTTGGTGATGCAGGAAGTGGTTGTCCAGTTGCAGCAACGACACCACCGCCACCACCGCCACCACCATTATTGGATCCACCAGCACCACCTCCACCTATCATCAAATAATCAATCGTAAGTGCCTCTGGATTGTGGAATGTTCCAGAACTTGTAAAGGTATGAATAGTTTTACCACCATAGAAACTAATAGCACCACCAGTTGCTTTTGCGGTTGCTTCTATTGATCCTATTTGATAACGAACTATGACGATACCAGAACCACCATTACTACCAGTACCATCACCATCTATAGATGGACCACCTCCGCCACCACCAGTTGCAGCAGTTCCGTTTGTTCCAACAGCAGGAACACTCTGAGCACCAGGTCCACCACCTGCATATGGTCCTCCTGGCACTACTGAAGAACCATTCCAAGAACCACCTTGACCACCTATATTAGATGTACCTGGATAATATCCACCTCCACCACCACCAGCAAACCACTGATTTGTACCACCAGGACCAGGAGCTCCTATTCCACTCTCTGTTGGTGATCCTCCTATAAAAACTTGAAGACCTATGCCACCGGATCCTGAAGCAGTATTTGCATCTGGATCTGCATTTTCTCCAGCAGCACCAGCACCACCGCCACCACCACCTGATCCAGAACCTCCATCACCAGATGTTCCAGTACCACCAGGATTGCCTTGCTGTGTTGGTCCTGGATGGTTTGTTGCAGCACCACCTGGTTGTGCATTATTATCGCCAGGACCACCGCCACCACCACCGGAACCACCTGCTCCACCAGCAGTATTATAAGTAGCACCATAACCACCACCATTAGCAGTGATTGTAGTTACATCTGGACCAGAAATAGATGAGTTTCCTCCTCCAGCTGGTGGATTAGTATTAGGAGATACTGCTCCAACTCCACCTGCACCAATAGTAATAGTATAAGATGTTGGTCCTGCTGATGCCGTAAAGGTGACACCAGATCTATTTTGTGATGCTGGAACCGTAGAAGTTGGGAATTGTGGATTTATTAAAACTCCACCACCACCTCCTCCACCAGCGTGCCACCTGGTTCCTGTTCCACCTCCACCACCTACTACAAGATAATCAACAGTATCACCAAAACCACCAATAGCACTTACATCAAATGTTCCTGTTGATGTAAAAATATGTGCTCTATAAACAGAAGGACCATCAGTATAATCACTGATGACACCACCAGTTGCCGTTAATCCCGCACTTATTCCAGGAGCATTGTAAAGATTTCCTTGTCTCTCAAAATATCCATGTGCAAATAAATCTAATATTCCACCACCAACAGCACCACCTGCTGCTCCTGGATTAGAATCTCCGTTGTCTTGTGATAAACCTATGCGTCTTCCAATGTATCCCATGGTTTATCCTCCTTAACTAATTTCTTCGTATGCAACAACTACGTTGATACTTCCTGCATTTGGTTGACAATAAACTCCAAGTGATCGGTCTTCTTCTAAGTAAATTGCGTTTTCTTTACCGATAATAACAACAGAAGAGAATGTTGGAACCGAAATCGTTGATGCAATTGAAACTGTATTTGCTGCACCAGTTGCAGTTGCTTTGTCGTAAATATCTACCGTTACTCCCGTGGTATCTCCAACACCAGCAGCAATCAAACTATTAATCTTTAATACTTTACCACTACTAGCAGCATTAGAAACGATGGTGGTTACACCTGCGGGGTTTTTGGTAATGACCACTCCATCACCACCAGTATTGATTCCAGCAATAAATGTTGATATGCCCGTGATAGTCGCAACATTTACTATATTAGGTGCAGCCATTACCTATAATACCTCTTTTGTTTATTTATCAACCGAAGACCATAGACAATGCGATTGCCTTGCCTGGTGATGTCTTTCCGTTAATTGATGTTTCTAATGCACTACCAGATTTAGCAGCAATTGCTTCTGTTGCCTCTGATGCAGTTCCAGTAAGATTACCAGTTACGTCACCAACAAAACTGGTAGATGTAGTTACACCAGTGACAACAACTCCACGGGAAAATCCCGCAGAACCTGTATCATCCTTATTTACAATGTCATCTACTTGTAACTTTGACATGAGTTTATATTTTTAGTTATTTATCATGCTAGTGGATATCGGATAATAACAATACCACTTCCTCCAGAGCCACTAGTTCCACTGGATTGTCCTCCAGCACCGCCTCCGCCGCCAGTGTTATCAGTTCCAGCAATACCCGGAGTAGTGCTAGGACTATTTGGAGATCCAGCTCCACCGCCACCTACTCCACCAGTTCCAGCAGAAGATGGATATCCACATCCACCACCACCTCCACCAAACCAACGACCTGGCGTTGGTCCAGGTGTTCCATACGCTGGTGGTAAAGTTAATCCTGCGGCAACTCCAATACCACCATTTCTATTAGCGGGAGGAGCATTTCCACCTGCTCCGCCACCGCCACCGGGAGTTCCGGGACCACCAGCATAACCTTGCGTAAAAGCATATGGATGACTTTCTCCAGGGAAATCTGACGCAATAATAGGCGCTGGTGTTGATGGATTTAAACCTGGTTTAGCAGGTCCGCCTACGTTTGTTGCTCCGCCACCACCAGATCCACCAGTTGCTGCTGAACCTCCATTATCTGAAGATCCACCACCGCCGCCATAAGCAGTGTATGTATGAAAAGTGGTATTTGGTGCCCTAACAGAAGCAGAGTTTGGATATGTTACTGGAACCGCATTACCACCACCACCTACAGTTGCTGTATAATCTCCCGCGTATAATGTTATACCAGGAATAAACAAATATCCACCGGCACCTCCACCACCGCCAAGACGACCACCACCAGCTCCACCACCACCAACCATCATAACAGAAACATTATCTATTGATTGAGATGTTGTAAGCTCTCCAAGACTAGTGAAAACATGATATCTATTTCCATCACCTGGGGTTAAAATAGTTCCACCAGTTACAACAAGAGCTGAAGATTTATCTAAACTTGTGTCATATAAAGTTGCTACACCACCAAAGAGTGATTTAAATTCATATCCAGTTTGATCGGTACTAAATCCAATATAACCCCTATAATTTTTAGACATTTTTTATTTACCTACTAATTAATCTCTTCATAAGAGCAAATGATTCCAATCGTATTTGTTGTACTAGCAGTACCTGTTAATGAGTGATTTTCTTCCACATAGATAGGAGTATCTTTTCCTGTAATAACCACTGTGGTATCTGCTGGAACAGCAATCGTATAAGCAATTGGGACAGAAGTTCCTGCTCCTAAAGCCTCATTGTGATACTTAATTGTTATATCACCGTTAGATGTTCCACTAATATTGCTTGCCATCAAGGTATTTACTTTTAAAACCTTACCACTGTCAGCAGCATTAGAAAGGAATGTTGTTATTGAAGTAGTACCCAGTGAAACTGCGGTTGTTATTCCAGTAACAGTGGTTATTCCAAGAAGATTGGGATTTGCCATTTTATTTTTTTATATTATTTATCCGAAAAGTTGATTATAAGTATAAACTTTTGCCGCATCAAAAGCAACAATTCCTGACAAATTAGATCCATCACCGCTAAAACTTGTAGCTGTAACAATACCAGTTACGTTAAGTGCATTTGTAACAGTCATCACACCAACTGTTGTCAATCCAGCGATGTTTACAGTGCTATTAAAGTTTGCAGTATTATTAAATGTTGCAGCAGTTCCAGTGATAATGTTGTCAGTTGATGCAACACCAATTAATCCAGAACCATTGCCAGAAAATGAAGTCGCGGTAAGAACTCCAGTAACAACAGCACCATCAGGTAGTGTTGGTGAAACCCCTACTGTTCTTCCTCTTAAACTAGTTACTCTTAAACTTGACATCAGAGATCTCCGATTTGAAGTACATCAATAACCATAGTCTTACCTGCACCAACTGTAACAGCCACACCAGAATTAATCTCAATGTTTGGTGTGACACTCACAATAATTGATGTATTAACGCCAGCATTTGTAGTATCAAGAAGTAAATTCTCATTTACTTGAGCATATGCATCAACATAACTAAACGGAGTATCACTAGCACCATCAGAGTACTTAATAGCAGTTCCTAAACCACCGCCACCACCACCAGCAATACTAATATCAACAGTCTTTGAAACAGTATCATAAACAAATGTATTACCAGCACCAATGAAGTTCAGTGCAGTAATAACACCAGTCGTTACATTCTGTCCTGCTGACTGAATACCAATATTAACACCACCAACACCATTTAAAACTCCAGTGACAGTTAAATCACCATTAATGGTTTGTGATGCTTCTGCAGAAACAATTGCATCAGCAACTCTAAAGTCATCAAAGACTTGGAATTCTAATGTATCACTTAAGTTTGCTGGAGATAATAGGGTAACACTAGACCCATCTCTTGCAGTAAAGTCTGCACCATCTGCAAGTCTTACACCATTGCGAAAGACGGCAAGTTGGTTGATGCGATATCCACCAGTGACCGTAAACAGAGTTTGATCTGCTGTTGCAGTAACACTAATGGTTTTAGACGCAACATTATTTGTGAGTGTTATAGGATTGCCTATTGCCATCGCATTCTATTTTTTAGTTATTTATGTTATCGGGCATTGGACTGTGATCCATACAAGTTAAATGTTGGTGCTTCTGCCCAGGCTGCGTAGATGTAATCGTTACTGGCAGCATTTACATAACTCGAATTAATCCTAAACTTCCATCCATTACTTAAAAAGTCGCCATATTGAGTAGCATTTTCTTGATCAGCAGTGCTTGGGAAAAGTATGTTGTTGCCTGCAGTACCATTAAATCCATTTCTTTTATTGTCAAGAATTACCCATTCTGTAGAACCACTGGTAATGTTCTTAAACATTATTAATGATGGACGGAAACCTAACTCTAAGAATGGTCCGTCTGTGCTATTTACTCCAGTATATTTTCCAAATTTCTGTAGGCCAGGGACATCGTGCCACAGATATGCAATCATGGTCACAGTATCATCATTATTTCCAGCGTGAACATCAAATGTAGTTGCATTAACGTTCTGATAAGAAGTGGTAGAACCGGCTGCATCCTCAGTGAATGTCAACCTCTTGTCGGCACCTATATTAGGAGTCCATATATCCCAATTACTTGATGCGCTAATAAACTTCTTAATGAGAAATGTTGGAGTTTGCGATAATCCATGAGGAATAGTCGCAGCATTTCCATTTCCCGTATACTTTACAATACTAAATCCTTGCTTTGTTCCAACAGAGCAACCAGTCGCAGCAATTGATGGGACGTTTGGTGGTGTTTGATTTGAATCCACAAGTATTTTACCGTCAACCTTGATAGCCATTAATCTATAATCATTATTACTCCCAGACGGATTACTCCATGTTAATGTTGTGAGAGATGTTGTTCCAATATTAACATACCCACCTGCGGTTCCTGTTCCTAATGCTGATTGAACAGCACCAGTTTTAATGCTACTTCCATTAACAGTAATATCTGCTGAACCAGCATATGTGCCGGAACTTTGATAAGCATAAATTTCTATTGATGAGGTTGCTGTTATACCACCTGTTGGTGTGAATGTAAGAGTATTACCATCTGTTGCTACTTCGTATCCACCAGCATCTCCATCAGTTCCATCAAACAGACTGGTATATACACCACTGTTTGATGGACCACTCATCATACCACTCCATATTGCACTAGTGTTGTATGTTGAACTATTCAGACCACCAACACTCATATTGACATCAGAGGCACTTGCATAACCTATATCATCAACATTAAAGGTGTTTTTATTTCCACCAGCCTTCCAGGCCCAGGATACGCAGTCATGACCACTACCATTGATTGTATTAGTGGAGCTAGGCACTCTTAACTGAAATCCATCAGAAGTAAATACAGCATCACCGTTGCCAGAAGAAACACCTTGTTCACGCGATAAATCAGAACACATCCATTTAGTATTACCATCACCACGGACTGAATCCATCAACATATGGCTGTAACTCTGGTCTCTGTTTTTAAACCACACTAAATCTGGTTTTAGACCAACATTTATACTTTGTGTGCCACCATTTCCAGTATAAGTCGTCACCCCAACATACTGATCAGGACGAGTAATCACAGTCTCGGGTCTTACATTAGCAGCATTCAGTGGTTGGAAACCATCAGGTGGTGCATACTTGAAGGGATTTTGACCAAAGTTTATAGAATATGCTGTGGTGGAATAAACTGATACACCAAAACGATATTGCTCCGTAAGACCAGTGAAAGCATTACCTTTATCAAGACCATTAACATAAAATCTTAAACTGCCAGAATCAGCATCATAAGAACAATTTACGATGTCTCCAACTCCAAGAGCAGAAATATAACTACTATTGCTACCATTATTATATTTACTTCCATTACTGGTGTCTAAAGCGTATCCAGTTGATACTTGCCCAAGATAAGTGTTACCCCAGTTTCCCAATCCCGAAGTTGTGCCGATAATTCCTATCTGTCCGTTATTGCTACTTTCTAACTTCACTTCCCACCACCATTTGCCTGAAGTTGGAATAGGTATCGTAGATGTGCTTATTTTATTAGTTGCCCCCGAACCAGTTGCTAGTAAATTTCCTTCAGATAATGTGATTCCAGAAACAGTTTCTAAAGGATTTAAAGTAGCATAACCAGTCTCTTGTCCACGAACTGCATTTATATCAGTTGTGAATGGGTTGAAGTTGGTTGCTACTGCGTTTCCTGCTGCGGTAATAGTTCCAGGCTTTACTGCACCTTCAGTTGCAGAAGTATTAGACTGACAACACAGAAGTTTTGTGTTGGTTACATTTGTGAGTTCTCTGGTTGGTGGTGTGAAATCAGTGGTGTAGAGTGCGGTTCCATTTACAAATCTAAAGTTTGAAATATAACCAGGGAAATCCTTACCAGAAAATCCTGCCCTACCAATCTCAAAAGCATTAGAGGCATCATTAACAGTTCCACTAAATGCTGCGGTACTCATTTGAATACCGTCTTGGAAAAGTCTTAAGGTGTTTCCATCTCTTACAAACGCAACATGAACCCACTTATTCAATACAAAGTCAACTCCACTGTTGACTGAAGTTGCAGAACCTCCTTCAGCAACATGTGCTACTAATGAATTAGTTGGAGAAGATCCTCCTGTTTGAACAGCATATGAAAGAGAAGCAGTTGTTCCAGAACTATCATATGAACCACAGAAGAAATCTTCACCAGCAGCAGTTTTATATGCATAAAACTCAAGAGTAAATGGATTAGTTCCAACTGTAAAATCACTACTATCAGCAATACTCAAATAATCACCAGTACCATCAAAACTCACAGCACCATCAGTAATCTTGGTGAGAGCAGAACCACCACTCACACCTGATGGAGTGTCTGGGAGAATATCTGGTGAGGTTGCGGGAACTACAAAGTCACTGGTGTATTTTGCTACTCCTTTGTAGATGCGAAGATCTGAAAGTTTCCCATCATACCATGCCTGAGCACCACCATAATTTTGTGCTCCTAACCCAAAAACATTATTGGTATTATTGCCAAGAGTACCTGACAAAGTGGTTGTTTTTTTTAAAATTCCATTTTCAAAAGCACGAGCAGTAGTTCCAGATCTGGTTACTGCATGATGCGTCCATACACTAGAAGTAACATCCATAAAACCAGAACCACCAACTTGAGTTGCACTAGCACTATTCACATAAAACATCATATTACCAGCTGCTGCATAAAACTGGTAAGAATTCTCATAATCACCAGAAGCTGCAAAATCTAACCATACGCTACCACCTTCTCTGAAAATCCAATATTCTATTGTAAAATCTCCGTCAAAAGTAAAGTCAGTACTGTATGGGATGGTTATTCTATCATTAGACCCGTCAAAATTAGTGCTTCCCCCATAGAATTCACTATTATTATCTGAAGTTGATCCACTATTAGTTGCTACTTTCTTTGTTGTGGTAGCATTAATGTCAGCAGATACATCATCTATACCACCAACTAATGGAAGTGCAAGGACATTCTTCCAGGCATAAGGGTCTGCTTTGGTTTCATCAGTAGTTTGAGATGTAGAGTTACCCATTCCACCGTGAGCAGAGCAGTGATAGTATAAAGTATCAGGTGCATTATGAGGAACTGTAATCTTTGTATATGCACCAGCAGATCCAGGTGTTCCGTTTGTTGTTACACCATCATTATAATCATTTCCATCTGCTGTCGTTCCAAAGACTAATGGATGTCCAGAGTTGGAACTATCAGATTGGTCAAAAGTATAAGTTGCGCCACGAATGAGACTTAATGCTGGTTTTTGTGTTCCATCAAGGTAATATCCACCACCAATACCACCAGGAACAGTGACAGCATAATATGCTCCAACTTCACTTCCAAATACACCAACTCTTGCAACCTTACCACCACCATCAGTATTCAGGATTGGTTTTGCACCTGTTGCTTTAGGAAGTGCTACTGAACCACCAAAGTTTACTGGTGTCCAGTTGTTTCCTCTACCAGATTTATCTTCTCCGATTGGTGAGTTTCCATCCATCGGGAGGTAGAAACCATTCACACCAGCATTTTGTGCTGGAGAGTTTACAAGAATAGTTCCATCAATACGAATTGCGTGCCAACCATGAGTTTCGTCACCACCACGATCTACTTTGATAGTTGTAATAGTTCCACTTCCAGTGGCTATAGTATTCCAAGAATTAATTGTAGGTGTATTCCATCCTCCATTATTTAAGTTATATCTAAAACCAGAAATACCACCTACATAAATTTCTATTTGACTTGAATAACTAAGAGTTCCTGTTGGAGTCCAGACAATTTCTGCAGAAGACCCTCCAAGATATGGAACATCGGGACCAGCTATACTTCCATCAAAACTTGCTGCAGCATCATTGGGAGCTGCGCTGAAACTAGCACTGCTCGACATTTGACCATTATCAGAATAACTTACAGCAGCAACTGCATCACCATTAAATACTCCTTCATATTTCTTAGGTCTCCAAGTATTTGTGAGTCCGTCAGCATATCCAAAACTTTCAGGTCCAAGTGCTTGTCCGTCTATCAAATAATTATTAGTAATATTAATATCTCCCGAAGTTGAACCTCTATTTGCACCAAGGTTATGTTCTACGGTATTATTAACCGGAGTGGCGGTGCCGTCAGGAGCAGTATAAGAAGAAGATGTTTGCCGTTCTCCATTTACATAAACCTTTATGCGATCAGTTGTGGTTGATAGTGTTGCATCAAAAACAAAAACAACATGATACCATCCAGTATCACGAAAGTAAGCATCTGATGTAAATAAACCATTTGTAGCTGTTGTGTAAGTATTCCATCTCAACTGGCCACTGTCAAACATTAATGAAGCATGTCCACTACTGTCTGGAACATTAAATAAGTAAAAAGATGCTAATTTATTTAATTTTACCCAAGCACTCCAAGTAAATGTTCTTCTGTTTCCAGCAGAACCTGGTGTTCTTTTTAAATAAACACCATCAAACTTCAAACTGCCATCAATAACCTGAGCACCAGATACTCTATCTTCAGAAGCAGGTGCTAACTGAGGTAATGCTATTCCCATTTATCTACCCTCAGCTAAAGTTCAGTGATGCGCCAGCAAGTAGTTGTGTTCCACCTGCTCCTACCCTATTTACCGTGAATGAAATCAAACTAATTGCTCCATCTGCAGTGGGTAATGATGGTGTAGAACCTGATGGGAACAAGAAGTATGTGCTAAATCCTACAGTAGTAATACCAGAGTTGATAATCCTTACTGTATGACTATCTGCTTCTGTTCCACCAGATACTGTGATGGTTGTAATACCAGATGCAGTTACCTTATGGTCTTGTGCTGCTGTAAGATTCAGTGTGGTAACAATACCAGATGATACAAGTGCTTCTGTTGTAAGTCCAGCAGCAGGTAAGTTGGTGAGGTTTGATCCGTCACCATAGTAAACTACTGCAGCACCATCAGAACCAACACTCTGTCCAGCACCAACCCTGATACCAGATCTTGCGGTTACAACACCAATAGAATCAACATTAGTTACATCTTCATATGTAAGGACACCAGTGAATGTTGCTGCAACACCAGTAATATTTCTAACAGTAATATCAGGTGTACCAGATAATCCAGCAGCAGTTCCTGATGTATTTTGAGTTCCTGATTGATCGACTCCAGGAAGGTTAATATCTGTCGATCCATCAAAAGCAACACCACCAATATTTCTGGATGTTGCTAAAACTGTTGCAGAACCTGCATTACCAGATACAGTTCCAGTTACATCACCAACAAAACCACCAGTTGATGTTGTTACACCAGTAACTTCTAAATCATTTTGTATCTTGACTTTCTTTGTGGTTGTAACACCAGCATTACTATCATAGTTACTCCAAGTGCCACCAGCACCAGCACCTCCACCAGAAATACTTACATCAATAGTAGTGCCATTTAATGCAAATGTATTACCAGTTCCTACAAAATTAAGAGTATCTACATTTCCAAGCAGTGCTCCACCAGATTGAATACCAATTCTTCTAGCATCACCTAAATTAAATGCCTTATATGCAACACCTTCTAAAACATCACCATCAATCGCAGCAGATACTAAAGAAATGGTAGATGTATCAGTCGCATTATAATCGACTCCTTCTATCAGTTTTGCTCCATTCAGGAACAAATCTAAATATCCAACCGTATATCCAGATGCAAAAGTAAAGTCTGTTGTAATTCCAGTCGGAGAAAAAGTCTGTCTCGCAACTGTGACTGCTGAATCACCTGGTGCTCTTCCAATATATCCGCTACGATCTGCCATTAGCTAACTCCTGTTAGAATGCTGAGGTTGACATCAACTGCATCTGCAGTATCACAATAAACTCTCAACTCATCACTTGCTTCAAGTAAAGTCTTTCCTGTGTCGGAGATGACAAAAGAACTTCCAGAAGGAACAGGAATTTTTTGTGCAATCCCTACACCAACTGAAGTGCTTTGATCATATGCTTCAACAAATAAATTGATTGAATTGCCAGTATTATTAGCAAATGTTCCACCAATCAAAATACTCTTGGTTGCAGCAGGTGAAGTATATGCTGTCGTCGGTCCAAGGAATCTTACTACCTGACTTGTGGCAGATGATGTATTCGTAGAAGCACGATCTGCATAAATCGTTGTTCCATCAATTTGCTGAACTTTTGTTCCAAAAATAAAGTTCCCATTATCAATCAGGTCAGAAACACCAATACCAGTATTTGCAGTCACTGTAATAGCGGTGCTTGCTGCAGCAACTGTACTACCAGAATAACTGGTTACAATTCCAACTGCCCTTGTTAATTTATTTGAAAATGCTTCTGCCATCGTTCTTTATGTGTTATGAGTATTTATTAAATTAACCGCCAAGTGCGATTACAAGACCAATAGATGCACCGGTTTGAACGGTGACTGTTGCAATTCCTGATGAAATTTCAACATTGTTTAATCCATTTGATGATTTAAAATCAACAATGGTTGCACCAGTTCCAACAAATGTTCCCTCAGATGAAACACCAATTGAACTAACTAAATTTGTTGCAATACCAGAGAGATTTGATCCATCTCCATAAAATGAAGTAGCACTTACAATACCCGATGAAGGGTACATCGTAATTGCAGCACCTACAGATGAAACACCAGTAACATTTAATCCGTCTTGAATAAAGACATAATCATTAAATGTAGAGAACCCTACAAATGTAGAGAATCCAGAAACTCTTAAATTATTGGTAGTTGTTATACCAGCAACATCAAGGTCTGCATTAATATCAACATTACTAGAAAATGTCGATAATCCAGTAACTTCTAATGTATCAGTAACCGTTAGGTTCTGAATTGATGCATCGTCAAGTGTGATGTCATCAAGATTAAGATCACCAGTGACACGCATGTCACCATAAACATAAAGTGCGGTCTGCCCAGTAGAAACTGAGGACCGCACATCTAAAGTATATGCAGCATTGGGAACAGAAGTTCCAACACCAACATTATTAGTAGAATTACTTACATAGAATACACTACCAGATGTTCCTACCTGCAAATCTCTTGCGACAGTAGCAAATCCACTGATACTAATATCAGTAGCACCAATTCCACCCCTTACATCTAATGTAAATTCAGGTTGAGTTGAACCAATACCGACATTCTTAGTAGTAGCATTTGCCAGAATTACATCTGTTGCTACTTCTAGTCCATTCTTGACAACAAAATTCTTATTGACTGCCATTCGGGTTCACTCTCCCCCGTGCTTGTTTTTACTATTTATCAAGTTACAATTCTGAGAATTACCTTGGCATTTGTAAATTCACTACCACCTTGTCGAGTATCAACAACGGTTACAGATCCATCAGTATAACCTGATCCTCCTCCACCAGCAAATCCACGTTGGCCAGCAGCACCACCCGTCGCGCCAGATCCACTATTTACTGTTCCACTTCCTAAAGCACCAGATGATGTTTGAATAATATTATAACCATCTTTAAAACCTCTGGTCACAGAACTGGAAGTATTTGTGACTACAGTTCCATCAGATAAGACAAAATTAGTTGTGCCAACATCTTCACAAGCACTCTTTCCTTGATCTCTCCAATATACACCTCTTGTACATGGTAAAGTTCTCCCTCCCAAATACTCCCCATTAACTAATCCTGTTCGTTTAGTGTCAGGAGGGACAGCAGTTAAAGTATTTCTATCACCAAAAATTCCATTAGAAGGAAGAGTTCCTGCTTCGAATAATGGTCCACCAGATCCTCCTGTTGAACCTCTACCATCTTCACCTGCAACATTTACTCCACCACCATTTCCACCTTTTTGTCCACCACCACTAGCACCACCCTCACCAACACATGCGATCAAAGTTGCTTTTCTGTAGAGGAATGGTGTATTAACTGGTTCTATCAATCCAGCAAGAACATATTCAACATTTCTTTCCATAGTAAATCTAATTCTGGAATATCCACCCTCACCAGGACCAGGAGCACCTTGATCAACACCTCTTCCCCCATACATATCCATCTCCACATTTAAATCTTTGTCTGGTGAGTAAAAAGAATATAATTTATTATAAGCATTTACAGTTGGATCTCCAGTAGAGGTTGTAATCTCATATTCTCCATTAAAAAGGTCAATCACTGTCAAATTTGCAGTGTCTGTATTATTAATACCCTCAATGTTTACATGATATTCTTCTGCTGTGCTTCTTACAACAAAGTTTGCAGTGGTGCTTATTAACGGACTATTAGTTGCCTGAGCACTTACTATAGAACATGATACAGTTTGAATGCCAACTTGATCTGCAGTCAATGACAATACATTAGTTTGTGACCCAGAAACAATCGTATTTCTAGTTACTGTAGTATCAACTGATGTTTTACCCGTATATGAAATACTAGCATATCCATTGCCTTGAATACCCCAACCATCAAAAGCAAAAGAAGCAGTTCTGTCATCAAATCCACTTGCTCCACCATTACCATCGGCACTATTACCACCAGCACCAGAAGCAGGATAATTAGAGGGTTGTGCTCCTCCTCCACCTCCTCCACCTTTATTGGACCCATTATCTCCAGGATTTGGTGATGAAGTGCTATTTGACATTACAGGTCTTGATCTACCAAACCCTAGTCCACCACCTCTAGCATTTGGTGGTCCACCAGAACCACTTCCACCACCGCCTCCACCACCGGAAGCAACAATCGTATATCTTCCTAATGTATCATCAAAAACTGCGGTAGCACCTCCGCCGCCTCCACCACCATGAGGTCCTGGTCCACCATTTCCACCAGCAGCATAACTACTAGCACCACCATTTCCACCATTTCCACCAGATCCACCATTTCCTGCTCTTCCAACCTGAAAGTTTAGAGTTCTATTAACATCAGTTTGTCCTGGTGCATATGGAAGTCTTCCTGCTCTTCCATTATGTCCACCATTACCACTAGCACCACCACCACCAGATCCACCAGCAACAACAATTGTAATGTTTCTTGCATCAATCAACTCAAGGGTTGTATCTGAATCATAAGTAAATGATTGATTTCCTTCTACCAATGCTGTTGAACCAATAGTCTCAGTAACTGTTCCATCAGAAACAACATTTCCATTTAAAGACCATTGATAATTAACATCACCATAAGAAGAATCGGTAAGTCCTGCATTAATAGAAAATGTAGAAGTTTGATTTGCAATTGTTTCCGTAGTAGATGGTTCAGAAATTATCTCAATTAAAGGTTCTACTGTAATTGTAGCAATACCAGAGTTAAGTGGTTCATTGAGAGCATTACCAGTTCCTTTTAAGATGCTGCCGTACTCATCAGTTGGAGTGTAATCTGCCTCAAGATAAAATTCTCTATTATTATCTTGAGGACTTTTAAGATTTGAGATTGTTAATGTGGTTGTTGCTGATCCACTAATATTAGTATTATCACTTAAAACACCAACACTAACTTCATACCATTGATATGAAATTACACCAATTGATGATGGTGTTGTTGATGCCCAGGAAACTGTTGCTATACCAGACATAGTTACAGATCCTGTAACTGTGCTGCCTACTCCTACTGGATTTTCAGTAAATGATAGGTTTGGTCCATTTAATTCCAGATCTGTTGGTAGACCTCTTTGATAGATATTTTCCATTTATTTTTTAACTAAAGTTTTGACCACTAACTACACCATAAAGACCAGAGGATGTGAGATTGACACCATCAAATGCTTTAAACGAATAAATGTCTGCTTTATCAGCTGTTGTAGTAACAATTGGCAGAACTCCACCCGGCCAATAAACTGGAATTGTAACTCCACCATTGTCCTTGAATGTATCTATACCAACAGAATGACTACCTGTCGAATCTTGAGTAATCTTGATTGTGAATGATGTTGAACCTGCAGGTGGATTTTGAATTACAAACTCAGTTATATCATCACTTGCAGTTAGTGTAAATGATTGTGCCTTAGAAAGGTCAACCGTAACTGCATTTGCAACAATTGTAAGTGCTTCAACATTCTCTGAATAAGTTTTCAGTTTTGTGTGTCCACCAATATCAAGAGTTGCTGTTGGCATAGTAGACCCAATACCTACAGAACTAAATCCAACCTGAGTTGTAATGACTGTTCCACCTGCACCCACATTTAGTGTGGTTGCAGTTATTATCCCAGAAGTAATCTTACCTGAAGAATTTTGAATATCATAATTACCAACAATTGTGCTAAATCCTGCAACCGTAAGATCATTAGTAGTTACAATTCCAGCAAACTTGGCTTCAGAGAAGACATGCATTGTGGTTCCTGAAGAACCAACCGCACCAACTGTTAGATCAACATCACTTAGTGGTCTGGTTGTTCCAATACCAACATTTAAAACATCAACTGGGAAAATACCAGTTCCAAGTCCAGCACTAACTCCAGCAAACAAAGAATCATTTAGTAATCCTGTTAATCCAGAACCATCACCTGTGAATGCTGTTGCAACAATAGATCCACTAAATCTAGATTCGCCAACAACACGAAGTTTAAATCCATTTGCAGTTGATCCAATACCAACCCCATCATTATCAATAGCAACAATTGAAGTTCCAGATCCTACTTTGAATGTAGATTCTCCAGGACTTGTGGTTGCAATACCAACTTGATCAAAGGTATTAATATCTGCATCTTTAGAGAGGCTTACATTACCGAAACGTCTCCATGCATTTTCTACAGTGTAGACCCAACCAACATATCCACCTTCATTTGGATTACTGAAGTATTCTATATCTCCAGGGTTGCCGGAGAGTGTGGGACTTGCAATACCAACAGTATATTTTCTAGATACTGTTGCATCACCTTGTAAGAATAATACATTTGATTCAACACCTTTAGGTGAATTGACAGTCAGTTTGTTATTAATAACAAGAGGTCCATTGAACTTAGAAATGACCTTGTTATCAGGACCACCTTCAACTTTAATTGATCTTGCGAAAACACCCTCAACAGGTTCAATAACATTCAAACCAGGAAGTTCTGCAATATCCTCACCCTCTACAGTTTGAACAGGAGTATCAAAGATTTCTTCTCTACCAGTAATTGTGCTGAGTCGTTTATTACCAGAGTATGAAATACCCTTGTCGTTCATTCCAGTGTAGAAGTTAATTCCACCTTCTCTCTTAGTTGATTGTGCTAAGAGTTCTTCATCAACAGAGATTGCTCTGTCTTGCTTGTCTGGGAATGCAGTTGAATAATTACCAGGACCAAATCCAACATATTCAAAAGTATGTCCAGAAGCACGAATGATTGAGTGTCTCCTAAGTTCAATTGGTTCAACTCTAACTTTTTTAATAACAGAATTGATTGTATGTGCAGTTGCTTTTGATCCAAGAATACCACGGAAAACATATACTGGGTTTGATCCAGTTGTAGTGGTCTTAACTCTCATCATCTCACCATCAACCATTAAGTAGTCACCAATATTAATATCAAGAGTTGAAATTCCTTGAATTGAAATTTGATCTGTTGATGCATTTGCAATTGAAGAAGATAATGTAGTAGTAATTCCTGCATAAGTTGGAATCATTCTACCATCAAGATTTTCATTCTCTACAGTAATGTTGCCATCATTTGATGTAAATCCTTCTGGAAGTGCAAAAATAGTTCCGGTTGCTGTTGGTGCAACTGTACTTACACCAAGTTGTGCTTCAAATGATGTTAATGAATTGATTTTAGTAACAATAAATGATCCATTATATTGTGTTTGTTCCGCACCACTAATTCTTACTTTCTTATCAACACTAAGTCCATGTCTATTGATAGTGGTAAGTGTTGCAATACCAGAAACACCAGTATATGTGAAGGTATTAACATTAATACTTTCTCCAGTTAAGTATAAGTATGCACCTGAAGTTAATGTTGCACCTACTCCAATACTTGTTGTAGATGGAATTGCAGAACTTGATATTGAAGATGCTGCAGATACTGTAAATGTAGTTGCAGATCCTACCGCAACATCAGTAATTCTATACAGTTGATTATATGTTGAATAAGAATCTGATTTAACTCCTACAACTCTTACAGAATCACCAACATTACTATAAATGTTATCAACCTCAACAACTGCTGAAGTAAATCCAGTGGTTGTCGCAACACCAACAACACTCATTGTATTACCAACACCATATGCACTACCACCATCCATAACTTTAACGGCAGTAATCGTTCCACTTCCATCAACTGTGAGTTTTGCAGTTGCGTGCTTACCAGTTACTGAAGAACCGATGGATATCAATTTAGCATCATAAATGTCACCTGCAGTTCCAGATCCATATCCAGCACCACCATCAACAATAGAAAGTTTTGTAATTCTATTCAGTCCATGATCATATGAGGTGTGAATAGTGTGAGCAGTACCAGTTACAGAGAAAATGTCAGTGATGCCAACACCGATTGCTCTATCGTCAGTAAACTTATCAACAGTTTCTTTTGTGATACTATTTCTAGGATCATTAGTATCAACGAGACCAATCAGACTAGAATTAGCAAAACAAGTTGCTGCTTCTGGATCAGAGACTGGATTATCTCTAGTTGTTTGTGGGAAGAGTTCCTTAACTGGTTGGGAGAATTTATCTTCGGTAAACGGCGCAACAGTAGGACTGTTAGATGCGTTAAGAACATTTACATAGTAAACACCGTCTTGTTCTCCACTGATATATTTTTGAGCTTCTGATAATCTATAAACATAATATGTATTAGAATATCTTTTTCTTTTAAAAAATGGGAGTGAAGTTGTTCTATTATTAATATCATTATCAAATGTTCCAGGATCAGTTGTCAAACCAACTGTAAAATTCTTTGCACTTGAGATGCCAGTAACATTAAATCGTCTATTAAATCCACTGTTTTGAGTACCAGTCGTATTATTAGAACTAATAATATTATTAAGTTCAACTATAGATCCTATTTTAAGATCATGTGGAAGTTCAGTATCAATTGATGCATTAGATCCATCCCAGGTTGCTCCAGAAATAAACCTAAAGTTTCTTTGTTGATTTACATTAGTAATAGAACCACTACCAAAGTAAGTTTGAATTTCTCCATCAGTTGATCCAATTGATGTGTTAGATTCTTGAATGATAAATCCTTCAGTAGGAGGTCTTGCTACAGAACCAGAGTTTGCAGGAATAACATATCTCATTCTATATGTTTTATCAGTTCCGGATCTTGTATCAGATCTTCTCTTGATGAAAGTTCTTGGTGTTGCCTCCCCAAGAGCAGTTGTTCCCAAACTTACAATCGTTGGATAAATGGAGTTTTCAGTTGCTGCTGTTGCAACTTTAACATACCATTGTGAATTTGTTGTGTCATATTGAACTGGGTGTCCAATATCACCAGAGTTTTTATCAGATACTCTACTTACAACTTTAAGTGATCCACCTTTTTCATTAATTACAATTGGTGTATCATTAATAGCATCATTAAGAGTTTTTGCAAGTTTGATATCAGTATTTGCAGAAATCCCGGTTCCTGATGTAATCGCAAATACAACAACATTGGGAGATAATCCATCAGGCAATTGTCCACTATCACTTAAAACACGAACCGATTCTCCATTGATAAAGTTGTGTGCTCCAGTAAGTGTAATAACATTAGCACTTCCACCAGAGCTATAGTTTCCAATACTATTAATTCCAGCAATACTTCTATTAACATTAAATACTTTTTCTGCACTATAAACAGGATCTGTAGTATTATCTGGCATGACAATACGTGCAGAATACTCAGTTACATTACCTGCTTGTGAAATGAGAACATTTAACTGGTCATTATCTTTTGCACCAACTCTAAATCCTTCTAATACGTTCTCGGGTGGGACACCAGCATTTGTTTGCTCATAAAGATAAAGATTACCAGTCGATCCAATACCCGCAACCCTATCAGTATTAGCGACATCAATAGATTCAAATTCAATTGAAGTTTCTGCAAGTTGAACTTCTTTTGGTGGAATAACATGAGTAATATATCCTTGATTATCCTGACTGAATGCATCAGTTCTAAATCCAACAGATGTAAGTGCATTTGCACCAAAGTTGGAGTTTGAGTTGGTCAGTGAAATATCACCACCATTCTCAGTCACAAAGTGCTCAGAGAATCCAATAGCAAAAATAGAAACTGCTTGGATAAAAGAGTTATTAGATACTTTTACGTGGAAGCTTCTATAAGATGGTTTATATCTTGCTCTAGAATCATTACTAATAGTTTCATTACCAGCAACTGTATTATCATCATAATTTCCAGTTGATGGAGAATTTTCATTGTATTTAACAAATGCATTATCATCCTTCTGCAATCCAATTCCAGTGAATTGTGCCACAACCATTGAACGGAAACCAGTAGCTTTACTACCATCTGCCTCCATTCCACACATACCAAATACAGATCTCAGAGAGATATTAAAGATGTATGGTGATGCCGATGTTACAGTGTCTGATGACAGTGAAAGAGTTGCTCCAGTTATTGTAGGAAGTGGATTGGTTGGTGCATTTTGAACTTGAAATTGAATTTCAGTGCTACTTGTCTTTTCTGATACAACAAATTGACCAGAATATCCAGATGCCGTAATTCCTTGAATACGGAAAGGTGTGTCAACATCAAGACCTGCAGCTGCCGATGTTGTTGTAACTGTGATAATATTAGTTGCAGTTATTCCATCACCTGCTCTAATGCTAGAAATACCAACAGATTCTCCAGTAGATCCAACAATTCGATATTCATCAATTTTGGGTTGAATATCAACTCCTGAAGATGGATAATCTGGTTCAATTGCACGACCAGAGGACTGACCGTAAACTAAACCAACTTTTTCATAATACATGTCCAGATCAGTTCTGTTTGTAGAATATGTCTGGAAAATATCATTAATATCAACATCGTTTACACCATCTGCATACTCAAAACATGCAAGTTTATGGTGTGAGAAATTTGGAACAAATGTATTTGTAGTATAATCTTTATATACCACTCCATTTGGATCTCCATCAAAAAGGGTAAATTGCCATAAGTAGCAACCACCAGTTACTCTGAATACTGCAGATCTTTCAATATTATCGTTTGTTGGGTCTGGAACATACTTAGGTCTAATCTTTGTCTTACGAAGATCAAGACCAACAAGTGATGTTCCTCTTGGAAGAATTACTCCACCATGTATACTATTAAGCTTATACAGTTCATTTGTTGGTGATGCAAGATCTAAATTGGAAGTTAGGTCAAGAGGTGGAAGATCATTGGATGTAGATCCATTTCGCAATCTATAATTATTACTTCCGTCTGGGATAAATCCAGGTCTATTATCTACTGTATGGTCGCCAGGATACAATAAGATCGTTGTATTGTTAAATCTATCATTATTCAATCCTCTCTGATATGAAAATCTTGCTGCTTCTATTAATGCACGTTGAATCGTCTTAAATGGACGAGTCAGTGAATTACCTTGATTTTCAATACTATCAGTAGCGTCTAAACTATTAGGATCAACGTAAAGAATAGTACCACGAGTAGATTTCAAAAAATTATCTAATCTGGAAAGACCCATCTTATTACACTATAAGTTCTGTTAGGATTATTTATCAAACGAAAAAAGGGCAACCCTATATAGGATCACCCTTTTCGCACTCCTTCACACGGAACTTATATATTACTCTTCTTTTAATTCATTGTCAAGTATATATTCAACTGTATTTGCAACATCATTCATAGCATCACGTAATTCTCTTTGAGTTCCAGTGTGTTGAGACATAAGTCCGGTTTCAGTAAGAGACCATCTCCACTCATTCATTTTTTTATTATGCCATAAATTGATAACCATTTTTCCTCCTTAATAAGCCAACTATCGGACTTGAACCGATGACCTGAGCTTTACAAAAACCCTGCTCTATCCAACTGAGCTAAGTTGGCATCAATCTACAGGCAAAAGTTCTGGGTTTTCTAACTCCAACTCATGCATCATAGGATGACACTCTTCTAACATCAAATACATTGATGCTCTGTACATCTCCTCCGCAGTTATTCTGGGAGTTGAATTTGCTAGTTGTATAACGCTTGGATTTGTTCTAGCAAGTTCTGGGAGTTCATCAAAGGTAAATGGAATATTTTGAATTAAATACAACAGAACCAAATGATCTCCCTCATGATCATACCAAGCATATTTTGTATCTATGCGGTATTTCATGGGTTTAAATTTACCCTGAAAATATTTAGGGATATGCGAGTAGGGAGACTTGAACTCCCACGGGCATTATGCCCAACAGATTTTAAGTCTGGTGCGTCTACCGATTCCGCCATACTCGCATAAGTTACAAGGTTCTTTCTAACCTTTCAGTTGGTTGATCAGGGAAATCTCTGGGACGACTATCTAAAGCATTATCAGTTCTGGGTGAACCTTCATTTGCTTTCATCGTATGCTGAAAGTTTACTCGTTTGTATCTTAATCCTAATGGATCAGGTATCCAATATGTTACCTGCCACTCTTGGTCAGGACATAATTCAAGATGCTTTTCTACAGAATGATTAAAGACACCAATCTGAATATATCCATCATGAGTGAGACATGAGTTGTCGCCAGTTTTAACTATGAATAATTTCTTCATCATTCATACTCCAGGTTACTGGGTGAAGACTACAATATTCATTAAAAGTGATTTTCATCTCTTTATCTGTCAATCCTGCGTTTCTTGCTGCTTTTGGAAGATTCCATTTTGCAGAAAATAACATTTCCATAGACTGTCGGGTTTCTGGTCTCATAATCGTAACAAGTCAGGATTTCTTCGTAAATTAAAGGTTTGTAATAATTCATAAAAAGGTAATGGGGTGATTTTTTGCCGGAATTTTTTTACCCCCTTTTTTGGAATTAAAAGTCGATTTTCCCTCAGAGTGGAGAAGCATACGCAAGTGTGTCTTCATCAAGCACGGCACGACATAGTTCCAGCACACTCATGAACTGGTCTACGGTCTCACAATCAAGAACTCTCTCATCACCCTGCTCAGAGTACAGATAGAACTTACGCTTCACGGGGTCCGCAACGCAGCGTGTGAGGTAGTCGTCTTGCATGGGGTCCTTTGCTTACCTATGTATTATATCGCAGTCAGGCATCTGTGTCAAGGTTTACGGAATCCATCTTACCTTCTGGTCTCCTCCACTTGGTTTCACGACGATCATAGTCCCATCCACCAACAAAGAAACACTCATTATTACCTGGGTAATCGTCTGGAGTATCTCCTTCATATACGACATGAAGTTTTTCACTGTGATCCATTGGATTGATATAACGTGCTGCCCAAATCTCATAGTAGCAATTAATAGTCGTGCCAACACCAGATTTAATATTCACAACCTTCCCCCATTCAATACTATCTACAATAAGATCTTGTGAGTATCCAATCTGAGTAAGAGTCACAGTAATAGTTTCTGGATCAATAAGACCATCCCAATACTCAGGAAGTTCAATTTTATTAGAGTCTTTTAGAGTTCCACGAACATAGATACCTGCTTCAGGTCCCTCTGCAATGACGTGACGGATTCTTTTCTTTTCATCTTTGACATGAGGAATATCAAATGATCCAGATATAGTTTTTGCTGATGTTGCAACACCATTAAATTTAGGTGCAGTGACTTCACCTGTAATGGTAATATCACAAGCACCAGTAATGGTTGTATTTACTCGAAAGTCATCAATCTGTGCTGATTTGTGATAAAAAGGACGACATGCGTCTTCTGGATAATCATCTTCTCCCTTGTTCCCATACCAAATATATTCATAGTCGGCCATTGGTAGTCCCCAACCACCTGGTTTTTTAGAACAATCCTTACTTTTGGGGGATGGAATAAACTCTTGTGCTGGTTCTGCCATAATTAAATCTCCTTAAACTTTTCCTGATTGTAAATATTGACTATTATCTCCTGGATAATCTTCAGGAGATGTTCCTTCATACTCTGCTATGTTTCTTTCGCAGTCTTGCCTCTCTCCATAGATGTGGTAGAAGCAATTAATTGGCATACCTCCATGTGCTTGAAGATACACCTTATCTTCATCAATTCTCTTCACAATTACATTCTGGTGTGCTCCAATTGGAGTTAGATTGACTGTGATTGTTGTCCAATCAACCAGTCCTTTCCAATATGGAGGAAAGAAAATTTCAGTTTTATTTGTTACTCTCCCTCTAATATATACGTCTGCTGTTGGTGCCTCTGGTGCAACGTGTCGCAGTCTCCAATTATCTTTGGTTGGGTGTGGAATATCAAAGTCTTTCTTTGCAGCTAAAACATTACCCCTGTAATCTGCAACAGAAAGACCAAAAACTGGACCACCTGCTTGAATTCTAAAGTTTACATCAAGATTACCAAGAACCCCACAGTTTGGAGACACCATTAATGAATATGGATTACTCAATCCAAGTGGCAATGCTCCTGGTGCAAATGGAGGAAGTGCATCACTATTAGTGAGAGGTCCAATATTTGTTCCCGCAAACGCAAATGGATAATGTGTTGGCGATCCAATAACAACAGGTCCCTCTATTCCTGCAGAACCATTAACTCTCGTGACACCTTCACCAATGGCAGGGAAGATGCCCGTACCACATTTCATTTGTCCGCCAACAACGGCATCGTCTAAATTAAATGACATTTTTACTCCTTATGCTTGGTTTTGTTCTTGATTATATCTTTGATGACCATTCTTATCATTTTTAACCGCACATGCATCACTTACACCACTAATAATAGATCCATACATCTTAAGACAACTGTTTCCAATTGCTTCAGTAATACCTGAAGAAGCAATTCTGGTAAGCATTTTAGAATTTGCAATAATTTTGGTGCTATCCAAACTAATTGTTTCTGTGGCTTCAAGTTTAATGTTGCCTTCACTATTATCACCAATAGCAACAAGTTCAATACTATTTCCTTGTAATCTTATTTTACCATTAGATGCTACAATGTCAATATTACCATTCTTTGCATTAATCATGCAAGTATCACTATCCTTTTCCTTATTACTTCCACACTCAACTTGGAAGTTTCCAGGACACATTGATGTCGTCCATCCTTTCCTAGGTCCATCTTTATCCATAGAAAAGAAGTGTTCGCCATCAGATGCTTGGAGCATAATATCTGATGTTACATCTCCTCTCTTATGAATTGATCCAAAAGAAATTGCACCATGATCATTTCCCCACCCAATACCGGTGTAATTATATTTTATATTATTACCACCACTAGACCTATCAAGATCTACATTACCTGCGGTCGCCATTTTTTACCACTAAAGTGTATGAACTATTTAACACTCTAAACAAGGTTGTCAGGTGTATTAGGTATGTTAAGTCGTGGATCATTATTGGTGACATCAGAACCCTGTCTAAGGATTGCAGATGCTCTTGTAGTGACCTGATTATCAACACTCTCTTGAAGTGTTGCATAGACCTGAATAAGGTCTCCTGTGGTCTCATATATACCAGCATAAAGGATTCCATCCCGAGAGAATGTAGAACCATAGTATGGTTTTCCATTGACATATCCAGTTTGCTTGAGTCCAACCAAATCCGTGACTTGGAGGAGTTGATCTTCTGGTATTACAAGTTCAGGAACAATCACTGGTTCAAACACTGGTCTTCCTCTAAATCCAACACCAGTATCAGATGGCATTGTTATATTTGGATAATCAGTAAATCCATAAAGAGGTTTTGGTACGACACCATCTACAGTACCAAAAGGACCAAGTATTGGTTGAAGTGGAGTTCCATTTATTAAAATTACATCATCTGGTCCATAGTTAATTCCAGGGGAGGTTGGTATAATCTCTTTAAGAACTAATGTAACTGGAGGTCCAGATGCAGGTGGTGCTGGATATGAATTACCTGGTTCTTCAGGAATAATTTCCGTTACAACACCAGTTCCTTTAACTACTTTGGGGCATGGTGGTGGAATTAAAATAGCAGATGCACAGAGTGGATTAGTCGTCCATGGTGGTGTGGAAATTACCTTTCTAATATCTTTGAAAATTTTGAGAGCAAATCCAGTTGGATTGTAATTGGAAAATATGTTTTCAGGTAGTTGAATATTTTCAAGTTCAACTTTGAGTTCATATTTTCCTGCAGACAACTCAAAAAATATTTTGTTTGGTTCACCACTAAAACTTCTAGATTCAGCAACTTTTTGACCATTGATGAATAATTTTGCAGTATCATCAGATTGAAATAATGCATCATATCTTCCACTCTCTGGGAAGTTTACGTTGGACCAAGTAAAAGTCCTTACACCAACAATATTTGGATTATCAGAGTTGAGTGGTGGAAGGAATGGAGATACGTTATTTTTATTCATAAAGTCACTCCAAACATTCTTTCGAGTATCAAGATACCTAAAGACTTCAGGTCCAGAATATGTTACGCCATTTTGAGTTGGTGATACCTGAACTGCTTTAGTGCCTCCACCTACATCATACTTACATCTATTACCTCTAAAGTCATAGAACTTTCCTTTGGATGCAGTAACAACAATATCTTGCCAATCATTATCTGTGTGATCCTCCATCTGAACTACATTTTGACCTGCATTTCTCAACTTAATAGCAGAATTATTTCCAGATCCACCTTTTCTATTACTATTAAAAATCACATCATAAATTTTACCAGACTCTAGTGTTTTAGATATGCTCTCCTTTATTTGGGGACCATCATAAGATTTTCCAAAAGAAAATACTTCTTTCATTTCAACTGTATTTGCAAACTTTGCAGATGATGTAATTCTAAAATCAACATCAACTGATCCTCCAGGAGAAGGTCTTTTAGCCCAATCTTGAGTGCTGAAAATCTTTTCCTTAATCACTTTTGTATTCTCTTGTCTGAAGTTTTCAACCTCAACTTTAATCGTGTGACTTCCTTCAGTTAATTTTACCTTTTCAATTTTTGGTGATTTATTTTTAAATCCTTTTAACTTATATACTTCTCGACCATCAATCAAAATTCTTCCTGCATTATCAGCAGTTCCTTTAACCCCATAGAAACCATCATATGGAATATCTAAAGTCCATGTATTATCGTATATAATTCCACCACCACCATCACTATTGAGAGTGCTGAGTGGAGGTAAAGGTGATAGTGCAAATCTATTAGTGAACTTACTCCATGCCGGGTGATTGACAGGCCACCATTTCTTTTGACCACCTGGGAATCGTGTTGTCCAAATTGGATTTCGTGGACATCTTCCTTCACCAATAGGAATAGGTGATTGTGGAATGGGTGGTAATGGTGCATCGATTGTCAACGCAGCACCCATTGGATTTTCATTCCAAGTTTTGGGTGAAATTCTAGTAACCTCCACTTCACCTACTTCAATTTTTATAGCAAGTGCCATTGGATTGACACCTTTCACTGATGAAGATTGTAAATTTTTTACTTTAGTAATAGAAAGATCTGCATTCTCATCAAATCCATTATCAATATCATCATCATACTCAATTGTATTTCCATTATTCTTTATAACAGATCCAGTCCCACGAGATGATCCTATTGCATCTACAAGATACTCTCTCCCTGCCTCAAATACATCAGAACCAGTAATTACTTCTTTTTCTTTATACCCACCCCCAGATCTACTTCTAGATAAAAGAACATAATCATTTGGAGGAAGACCAATTTTAACTTTCTCAGCAAAAACTCCAGATATTCTTGGATTATCATCTACTCTTAAGCGAAAACTAATCTCTGCAGTTCCAGATCCATCTACCTTAAGATAATTTTTACCATCACGATTTATAAATCTAGCACTAATATCTGCTCTTGATGGTTGTCCAGTTCCTCCATCAAAAGAAAATCTACCTCCAGGTATTTGAAGTAAATCTGCTTTGATTTTATACTTTCCTTTCTTAAAGAATTTGGTATGAGTTGTTTTCTTCATACCATTTTCAACAATTACTTCATCTCCTTTACCATTGTCTATAGATATCTTTGCGTAATCATCAACATCAACTGTAATATTATAATTTCCATCAGCAGGAAAATCTATATCGTTCCAACGAATTACATGAGTTCCTGCATATGGATTACCATCCAAAGGTTTTCTTGTATCAAATGGACATACTCCATATTCATTTAAAAATCCACCACGACCATAAACATTTGTCCTCCAAAGTTTTCTATCAGCACCATTGATATAGTCTGTAGTAGTAAAGATTGTACCTGAAACTGATTTTTGATTAGATCCAGTTTGAGTTTTTGGTGGTGCATCAAATATTAGTTTACATTTGTTGCCATTAATTTTAATAAATCTACCACCACTTACAGTACAAACTAAATCTTGCCAATCATTATCAGTTGATTCTTCCATCTGAAGAACATTTTGTCCAGAAGTTCTAAGTTTAATCTTACCTCTTCCACCACTCGTAGTAATTACATCATACTCTACACCATATTGAATATCACGACTAAAAGATTCTTTTAATTGTTTCCCCTTATATTGCTTGCTAATATTAACACCCAATGCAGGAATATTAATTCCATTTGCAAAATCTGCAGATGTTGTGACATTAAATTTGATGTTAGTAGGATCTCCCTTGACTTTTACTTTTTCTTTAATGGGAATATTGAAAAGATCTATTTTAATTCTATGAACACCCTCTTGAATTGTTTTCTTAACAATATTTTGTGGTAATGGATCACCTCTAAAATTTCTAGGTTCAGTGATGAGTTGATTGTCAAGATATATTTTACTTACATTATCTGCCATGCCACGGAAAACATACTCTCCTGTATAAGGAAAATCTTCTTCCCATTCCATCGTTGCCCATCGTCCTGCATAGTCACTACCAGGCACATTTGATGCTGGCACTGGACTGACTGCATAACGATTCATAAAACTATCATCAATTACCTTTGCATTTTCATTAGTATCCCATGCATGATGAGAAACTTGATTAAGAACGCGAGTTGTTTTATCTCTAAAGGTGACTGAGATTGGATTTTCTTTTCTTGTATGCCAGAAAGGATTGATACCTTGTCTTAAGAAGTCCTGATACTTTTGAATCTCTCCTCCAATAGGATCAGCAACTAAAGTTGCAAATAAATTAGGATCCCATTCTCCTAAGACTTCACCATCTACACCATATCTAAGTCCATATCCAGAAAGTTCTGTTCCATCTGGAGTGAGATCATATATTTCAAAGTCTTCTTCTTGATCAAAATATTCCGTGGTTGGTGGTAGTTCACCTATGACAGTTCTTATAACAGCACCAGATCCTCTTCTACATGAATCTATTAGTGTTGCTTTAGGTGGATACTTATATCCAAATCCACCCTTTACAACTCTCACTGCAAGAAGAGACCCATCTCTACCAAAAATAGGAGATCCTAATGCACCTACTCCCCCACCACCACTTATATAAAATTCAGACCTACATCCATTGTCATATGAACTACTCCCAGTACCACCAGTTTCAGTACCAGTTCCACTACCATTTCTATTACTAAATGGTGCTCTTTCTCCTGGTCTTAATCCTCTAATACCGTCACAAACATTTCCATCAACATTCAGTGCTTCATCAACTGTCAGTGCATTTACTTCATTGATTGTTAAATATCTTGTGCTATTTCTATTATCAAGAATAAAAATAGTACCAGGATTTAATGCAGCATACTTGTTTGCTTCAAGAATACTTACATTCGACACATATCCTGTATCGGGACTAATATATCCGACACGAATATCTTTCTTAGTAGCAGGTCCGAAGATATTAAACGACATTCGGGATTATACTTTATTGTTCATCGTAATCATATTTATTATGCCACTGTAGAATTAATTTGATTTAATTCTTCTTGAGATCCAGCACTAGTTTTAGGTTGTGTTCCTCGATCTGCTCCTGTTGGTTCAACGTAAGGTGTTCCTTCCTCTTCAGGAATACCTTCTGCTGCTGCAGTCTTATCATCAATAGATTTAGAACTTGGTAGTTCTGACGGTGATTGTGATCCACCACCTTGACAGAATGTATAAAAATCAGAAGCAGCAATATTTGGTGCCAATTCACAACCAAAAATATTTAATTTAATATTTGTAAAAGATAATGCAGAAGTTATACTACCACTAATATTTGGAATTAAATTTTTAACGTCTCCGAGGATTCCTGTGACACCGGCAAGAGTATCTGTTACATCATCAAGATATGAATTTAAATTATCTACTAAATTATTATTAGCAGAATCTATTTCTGGTCTTGATCCCGCTAATACTTGAGCAGTAATAGACTCTGCCGTACATATCGGAACATATGGATTTGTAGTTGCCCCAGAAGGATATCCATCTCCGTCCTCACCTTTTGTTGCTCTATCAGTTGCTTCTTTAATAAGTCCTGGTATGTCTATAGCACCAGTAAGAGCTCCTAAAACTTTATCAGCAAGACCCGCAGTTATTTTAGAATATAAACAACGAATCAAATCAGTAAATACTTGCTTCATATCAGCGAATTGAGCTCTCAAACTTGAAGGAAGTGCTGCTACAACTTTTGTTAGTGCCTTATTTAAAGTTTTCAGCACAAACTCCATGATTTTATCAAAGATAACTTTCATATATTTTGCAATCTCTTGTGCAAAACTTTGCATTAGTGCTTGTAGATCACTAATTACATTAGTAACAGCATCAACATAACTTTGAATTGCTTGAAGATATGAATCAATTTTAGTAACTAAATTATCAATCGCAGTTTGAATACCTTTAATTGCAGAAGGAACTAACTCCTGTGGGTCTGCTTTCATCAATACAATTTTTTCATCACACTTAGCCTGCCGTTTAGTATCAGCAGCAGTTATTTGATGAACACCATCAACATTTTCATTTGTTGCCCCAGGTTGTCCCGGAGGTGGTTGAGTAACTCCTAGATCATTATCAGGTGGAACTTCTCTTGCGCTTCCTTTTTTGGGAACCGCACCATCAGAGTGGCCGCTGAAAGCCATTGTTCCAGGTGAACTATTTGTTACTCCAGTATCAGTTTTTTGTTTAAGAACTGTTTGCGAGTTGTTACCAAGAACTCCCATGATAACGGGAACTTGTTGGTCCTGCCCATCAAGGAAGAATCCAAACACCATATTCCCCTGTCGGAGATTTGCTGTTCCTTTAGCTGCCGTCTGACCACCACCTGCCGTAACAGGATACATGATTTGAGCCCAAGGTAATTGATCGTCGGGGATTGTTTCTTGTCCCTGATCATGAAGACCAATAATCCTTACTTTATATCTTCTACCCCATCCAGGAATACTATTTTTATCTGGATATTTTCCTGCATTAATATTATCTCTCCAGGTAGAGTCGTCAGCAATCTGCCCGACCCACCATAGAAAAGATGCCCCAAGAAAACCAGAATTAAATAGAGATCCTCCTTCCATCAGTCCTCGTATACCCTACATTCATCAGCATCTGGTTCCATTTCACAGAATAGTTCTAATGGCGTGGGGTCATGATGATCTCCTGCTTCAATATCTTTCTTATGATTCTCAACATATACATTGAGTTCAATCAATTCACCTTCAATATGACGACGTTGTTGGGGTGAAGTAGTTGGATCGTCAAGGATCTTTTTATCTACTTCAATATGCTTTTCTACACTTTCCATTTTTAATTTGTTATACTAGTTTTGCTTGGTTTTCCAGTCTTACCAAATGAATCTCTTGCTAAAGATAGTTTGGTAAAGGTTCCTTCAGTTACGTGAATGTAATGCGTAAGTCCTGCTATAATATATAGTCCACTATTTTGCTTGCTTACATTCTCTGCTTTTTTCTCCTCCAGTTGTGGTACATCTAAGTATACCATCTCTCCAGCATGAAGAGAGAAATCTCCTGGAATCGTGACATTAGCCATAGAAGAAAAGAACTGATTATATCTCATGATTGACTGGTTTAAAATATCCTTATACTCAAAGTTTTGTTCATCTTTCTTTTCAAGTTGTTGGGTCGTATCACCAGTTGCTAATGTTCCTTTATCAAGGAGATAGTAAGTTGTTCTTGTAAACTCTTTATTTGCTCCTTCATTATTAAATTCATCATTAAGTTTAGGTAATTTTTTTCCACCAAGTTTTAAATCACCTTCATCTGCTGCTGCATTAGGAGTTATAACTTCGTAATATGTGGTGAATGGATCAAACAATATTGTCCTTGTTGAGAAGGCACCCATCTTTAATTTGTTCTGGACATTCACATTATTATCCTTTGAGTATTGTAATGCTTTTAGATCATAACCTTCAGGTATTCCTGGAGTTTCATTGAAGATGATTGATTTCTTTTGCTCTTGTGCAAACAAACTATCAATAGATTTGAAATGAAATCCATCTGCAGTTTCAAAGAAAAAGTATCCTGCACTCTTTCCTTTCTTTTGATTTTGTGCTGAGACTGCTTTCCTTGACAACCAGTTAATAATATAAAATGGTTTCTTATTGTTGCCGATGTAATTGTAATTGTTTAGTGTCTCATCTATATCACTTATATCTTTTGTTGTTTTAAGTCCAATACTATTTCCCTCCGTCAAAAGTTGCTTGACGTGATCTGATATTTTTCCATCATATCTTTTTGTAATTCTTGTCTTCTCATTTCTTATAAACTCTGCCGAAACTAAATCAAGTTGAATCTGAGTTTTTCTAGTGTCATCAGATATGGGTGTGACCTTATTAACATACATCACTAGTTCAGGTTTATCACCAATAGTAACCTTATTATTATCCTCAAACTTTAATATAACTCTCTCTTGTCCTACAATAGGAAGTCCTTCTAATATACTTTCTTTAATATTATTGGAATTATTTACGCCAGTGTCAGTAAATGTGATAGTTGCCCTGAGTGTATCACTCATCAAACTCTCAAAGTATGCAATAGATATTAATCCACCAACCAAATCAGCTGTCTTACTTTTATCTTCATTAGAAATAATTGTAATTGTTTTTGGTATAGATGGTGTAGCTGACCTTGGTGTTACTGCGTCTGACATTTAATATTACCTCTTACTTATATTTAACAATTAGCATAAGCACTAGCAAAAGGATCTTCACCTCCAACAGGAATCACTATTGGTATTGATGACGATTGTTTCTGTTGCATCATACTAGCAGGAATTTGATTTTGATTTATAACGACAGTTGATTCTCCACCTTGCTCATATGATGCATATGCTTCTAATACCTTTAGAGCTCCTGCACCATCTGCAGCATTTAATGCAGCAAGGAATCCTGGATACTTCATTTTGATTGATGTATAAGAATCATTATCTAAAACGAATTCAGGACCACCCATGTTTGCAAAAATTCCTTTACCTGCTTCTCCACCATTATCTTTCACCTCAATATGCATATGTGATGGGTGTCCGTGTGCTCCAGGTCCGTCCTTGCCTGTTTGATCTGCTATGCCCCAACTATCATGAATGAGAAGTTTATTTCCCATATTACCATCATTATAAACTGAATCTAAAATGCTACGATATCTTCCTTTAGAATCCTCCAGGGTTCCTCTCCAATCAGTAACATCAATTGCTCTACCATCATAGTGACCATCACCACTATGAACATTAGATACGGATCCTTTTCCTGGAGTATATGCCCCACCAGATGATGACGGAGTTTTAGTGAAGTCTGGGTGTTCTGCAACAGAGAATCCTTTAGAAATAAGATCTTTTCCTATATTAACAATATCACCACTCTTTTTGACATCAAAATTACCTAATCTTTTTCCACTACCTGATCCCCCAGATGTTGATGCTCCTCCTCCAGTAGCAGCAGGATCTGATACTGTTGCGTTGTTTTCTTTATCTCCACCAGTAAATTTCTTTACAATTTCATCGAGGTCTGGAAGTTTTGATCCCATACTATTCAAACCAGAAGTAAGTCCTCCAAGTCCCATTCCATTTAAAACTTTATTTTCTGTTTCTTGAATTTGTGGAACAAAGTCTCTTGCAAACATGTATGCATCAATACCCATAGAAATTCCAGGACCAGGAGCAAAACCAAATAAAGCTGAAAGATCAAAACCAGCGGAAAGAAGTTCTAATAATGCACCAATTGCATCACCACCAGCAAGTCTATCATAAGCAAACAGTAAGTTAAAAAGACCACCAACAATTGGTATTGCCTTTCCTCCTACTTTTTTAAGAATACCTGCTGCATCACCTATACCATTAATTCCTTTCTTCTTCAATACCTTAGTGATATTATCAAAACCTGGTATCTTTGATAATTTTTCCATTATTTTTTTACCAATACCTTTCACCTTATCTACAATTGGATCAAGAAAAGGTCTTATTGGATCAATAAGTCTTTGAACAATTATTTTCTTTGCCGACTCTCCTAATTTACCGGCAAAAGACTTTACACCGTCCATAGCACTAGTAAATTTTCCTTTTAATTTTTGTCCAACACCAGCAACTTTATCAAATTGTGCCTTAGCACCTTTTGATAAATTTTTATATTGATTTTGTAATACATTTCCAAGTTTGCCTAAATTTCCACCAGACAGATAATTTAATCCTTTACCAGTATTTTTAACTACATCTTTGGCACCTTCAAAAATTCTACCAAAGAAACCTTTTGGTTTTGGTTTTGGTTTTACTTTTCTTGCTTGATCTAATCCTTGAGTAAGATTGGCACCACCTGCCCTTGCTTTTTGATATGCTTTGATTTGATCATCATCAAGATTAAATTTCTTTTGAAGATCGACTTCTACCTTAGTTTTCTTCCTAACCTTTCCAGTTTCTGTGTCTATTATTTGACCCTTTCTGGGTTTCTTACCATTAACATCCGCCCCTGGTGATTGTTTTTTCTTGTTTTTCTTATCACCAAACATATCAAAGGGATCAATTGCTGCAACTCCTAGTGCAATAATCCCTATAAGATTGAATGCTTTATTAAGGTTCGACATGAACCCTTCAAATGTACTGGCAGCACCCTCTCCAAATTTATCACCAAGCCATCCTTTAGTTGCGTCATAGGCATCTTGTCCCCACTTTAAGAATGTTCCTGCAGCATCAACTATACCAATAATTAAATCAGCAACAAATTCAATTCCACCACTAATTGCTTTTATAATACCTTCTAGTTTTTCCGGACCAAGGTCAACAAGTTTCTGTAGGATGAATCCGGTAATGATGCTACTAATAAATTGTTTTATTCTATCAAAGAAACTCAACTTTGGAATAGATAATCCCTTTTCTTTCTTCTCCTCTTTAGTTTTTTTCTTTTCTAATTTACCTTCTCTCTTATCGCGATCTTCTCTCTGATCTTGCTTTGTTTTTTCTTTAGTAAGTGCTTTCTCTTCTGCAAGAGTTCCCTTCAGTAACTTATCAATCTCAACAACTTTTTTATAAATTCTAACAAGTATACCATCAGATCCAACACTAGTAGTTTTAGTATCTGGTGCTTTCAGCACAGATGCTGGAATTAAAGTTGTCTTTGGTCTTATTGCTAGAGCACCACTCTTCTTACCTTCTTGCTTTTGTTGCTCATCACCCTTTTTTACAATAGAAGATTTCTTTTTATTAGTATCTTTGCGATTTAAAATTTTACCCGCAGCAGCTTTTCCACCAGACTTAACCATCTGACCTCCTACTGCTCTTGCTGCTCCTCCTAGTAGTGCTGGTATTGCCATATCTTAACTTATCCCCAGAACAGCCTTCTTTTCTGGAGAAGTAGGTGACGATGGCACGGATGGAACATAAGAACCAGTTTCAGAAATAGGAGTTTGTTGTCCTGATGATGCTCCACCAGAATTGACAACCGAAACTTTTGGTGCTGCTTTAGTTGGTGGTGCTGGTGGTGCAGACGGTGATGGTTTTGATCCTAAAGATGCACTAGATCCACCAGATCCAGAAGAACTAGAACCCATGGCAATTTTTTGCATCTTTGCAAGTGCAAGGAATCCACCAAAAGCACCTCCTCCGGATCCTCCACCACTAGAACTACTAACACTGGAACTGCCACCACCACTTGATGATGCTATAGGACCACCTCCAGGAGCAGTGTAATTTGGATTGCCACTATATTTTTTAAATTTATCTATCCTATCTTGTAGTCCATTGTATCCACCATTGATATTTTTAGTAACCGTTCTGACATCTCCACTTGCTGCTGCTGCACGATCTACGCGCTCATTCCAATATGCAACAGCAACATCCGCAGCAACATCAGGTTTCTTTGCTAACTCTGGGTTTCCTGCTAAATCAACTCCAAGTTTGTTTCCATAGTGAGTATAATTTGCACGTCCAGTAAGTTGGATATATCCCCTTCCCTTATATCGTTTCCCGTCACCTGCTTTTGTATTTCCTAGGTCAGAACGTCCTTCATAATTTGATCCATCATGAATTTCCTCATCATACCTAAAGTTTCCACTCTCATGTGCCATTTGTGCAAGGAACATTGCTCTTTCTGTAGGATTTGTATATCCTGCTTTATCCATTGCTTTTTTCAGTGATGACTCATTAAATCCACCACCACCACTACTACTACTTTCAGAATTTTTTTTGTCATCCTTTTTCCCCGATGATGAACCAAATCCCATCATTTCTAGAAAAGATTTTTGAGGTCTTTGCTTATCTTCATCACTTCCAGGTACATGTCCACCACCTTCATCATCAGATTTTGTTTTATTTCTTCCACCAGGTTCATTTTTTTCAGGAACTCCACCACCAGATGATGCATACATCATACCATTACTAAAAGATGGTATGCCAGATCCACCACCCATGGCATTCATAGATTCCATGGTGCCTTTGCCATATTTTTGAACGGCACCTTTACTCATCACGTACTCACCAGGTGTGAGCATGGCAGGAACAGTATCTTTATTTCCTGAACCAGGGACTGTACCTCCCTTAGACATTTCTTTAGGTGGCGCATCCTTTCCATCTTTTCCGTCAGCACCATCCTTCCCTGGTGCGGGTTGCTTATCGTCTTCTCCACCATCAAGCATACGACCCAAAAGCATCCCACCACCAACAGCAAGTCCACCAATAGCAAGAGATTTTTTAAATCCAAGTCTCTTAATACCTTTTAATAATCCAGGTATTAACTTTTTTATTAATGTTACACTAAATTTTAATACGTTTCCAATTAATTTAGTTGCAAATCTACCAAGACTATTTCCAAATAACAGATATGCAGCAAGTAATAATGGCCAAGTGTTCTTTAAAAAATCTCCTATTGCATCAAGTTTTCCTTCGTTCTTAGGATCACTCATCCAATCAACTATCCTTTGGAGAATTTTTCCTATTAAAATAGTTCCTATAAATTTAAGAATACGACTCAGTATACCTTCTACTGGTTTAAGAATTTTCTTAGCAGCTTTTGCTAGTCCTTTAAATATACCAGACTCAAGTTTATCTTCTTTACTTTTTCTTTTTGACCTTTCTCCTTTCCTTCTTTCTTGATTTTCTATTTTCTTTTTTCGGTTCTGATCCTTTTTTAATGTGCCAAGAATTGAATTAACACTTGCTAAAATTTTCTCTAATATATTCTGTTCCTGTTCTTCACCACCAGGTTTAACCAGAGCACCTGGATTAACTTTAGTTTTTCTTATAGCAAGTGCTCCACCCCCACCAGTTCCTGGAAGTGCTTTTTGATTTGAACCAGCACGAAGAGATGGTGTTTTCTTTTTAAATGAGTCTGATGTTATCTTTGTCTTCTTTACTTTAAATGTCTTTCGGGTATCTCTCTTTACTCTCTTAAATTCATCAGTAAGAATCTCAGTCTCCTCTGATGATAGTTTGCTGCTAGACATTCTACCAGCCATCATCCTCTCTTTCAGAAGAGAGATATAATCTTCACGATCTAAGTCAGCAGTAAAGTCTAACCCAAGCAACTCTGCTATCTGTGGATCTATACCAGTGTCAGTTTGAGTCGCCCTAGATGCCATTCGCTTGTTGTTGTTTTAATTTTTCTTCTTCAAGATGCTGTTCCAATAACGCAACATAAATGTCACGTTCCCATGGTATCATATTTTCAATCTCAGTTAATGAATATTTATGGTACTGCATCAAGGCAAAGTTTAGTTTAAAATAACTAACAAGACTCATATGTACCAGGGCTATGCGAAAAAACTTGCGAGTCCTTCTAGTACAACTTCACTTTCAACTTTTGTATTTGGATTTGTCACTTTAATTTTATGTGACAACTTCGGCATAGTCTCAAAGAATGTTTCAATTGACTTAAACTGAGACGAATTCATCTGCTCTAAGAAGTCTTTGAGTTCTTTCTTGGTGCAATCATCTGCTGCCCATACATCATCTTCAGAATAAATTTTATCAACACAAGATGCAATCAAATCAAATGATTGATCCATTGCATTCTTATTTTCAAAATCAAAGTTGTTTTTAATAAACTGATCAAGAGATGGATACTTCATCTCCATCATAAGTGTATCATCAATTTTAATTTGCCTAGTGTGCTCATCATTTTTTTGAACACGAATTTCATCTAGGTCAATACTTACAGGAACTTCGGTAGTCTCATCGTCAGGACAAATAATATTTACTTCAATCTTTTCGCCAACAGATTTTCCTCTAATGTTTAAAAATAGAAACTCAATATCAAATGTAGGAAGTGCTTCGACTTTAATTCCTTTTGTCTGGACACAACTCTTAATGACTGCTTTGATTGCAGTCGTAATTTGTTTTGTATCCTCACTTTCTAATGCAAGAACAAGAACTTTTTCTTCTTTTACTAGGAAAGGTCTGAACTGAATTGATTCTCCAGTTGAAGGTAATTCCAACTCATATGTTGGTGTTGCAATCTTTGGTAAAGGCATAATGTCCTATAGATGTATTTCAGTATTATTATTTATTGACCAATATTGGAGAAAGATCCCAAGAGATCGTTGGCACCAGTGCGTAATTGTGAACCAAATTTTTTCAGATCAAAAGAAAATGGATTTGCATTTGGATTATTAAGGAGACTTTCCCTTGCTTGACTAAAGACATCTAATGGAGAACCTAGAGATGATGTATTATTATTCGGTCCACTCTGAATGTATCTAATGTATGACATAGAAACAGTACACTTTAATAAATCATTTCCACTATATGATACTGGCATCGAAGATATACTCAAAGGAAAAGATCTGATAAATTCATAGGTCATGAATTGTTTATAGTCTCTTTCAAATTTAAATATTTTCAATCCCTGATCAGCAGTGTATTCATCTGGATATGTGGGTCTATAATGATAATTTTTATTAAAAGATTTAGTCTCCCCACTTTCATCATCTTCATTCATAATTCCTCTCATCCAAGTTTCAAAAAATCTAATTGGAAGATAGTTTGAGGCATCAACATAGAATGTAAAATCTATTCTATCATCAAACATTCTACGGTATGCGTGCTTCTCCGTCACACCTGTTCTATCATTATTAATATCCATCGTGGTTAGTTGTGAACCAGGAAGAGATGTATCAGTGCAAAGGAGATTTAATTGTCCCTGATCTGCACCAAGAACATCTCTCAACTTCTTTGCTAAATCAGTTTCTTTTCCATCGTTAGTTGGAAGAGGAATTTGAACAGCAAAATAAGAGGTTAATGATGGTCGCAACAAGTTTGCTCTGACATCATCGACACTTTTTCTTCTTACTTCCTTTTCGACGGGGTTTGCCATCTATAAATATTTTTAACCTTATATATTATGTATGGCAGAAAGTATTAAAAGTAAATACAAACCATCATTCCCAAAGAAATATAAAGGTAATCCCAATAATATTATATGCCGTAGTAGTTGGGAAAGAAAGTTCTGTCATTACTGCGATCTAAATGAAAACATTCTTGAGTGGGGTAGTGAAGAATTTTACATACCATATATCTCACCAATAGATAAAAGAGTTCATCGTTACTTCCCAGATTTTATTATCAAAGTGCAGGAAAGTACAGGACAAATTAAAACCTATGTGATTGAGGTAAAACCAAAAAGACAAACTATAGAACCTAAAAAAAGGTCAAGAGTTACTAAGTCATACATCTATGAGTGTAAGACCTATGCAGTCAATCAAGCAAAGTGGAAGGCTGCAACTGAATTTTGTGAAGACAGAAGAATTAATTTTAAGATCATCACAGAAGACGAACTCGGAATCAAATGAACCGTATCGAACAACTCATTCCAGATCTCAATAACAAAACGAATGATCAAGAAGTTATGATGCTTGAGATTATGCAAGTGTTGAATGATACTGTTACACCTATACCAGATGTAGGAGAGTTTTATACCTTTGTTTATACTGCAAAGACACCTCGCATAACATATGATCAACACCCATTGATTGCCTGCACAGATGTGTTCCGTTGGGGATTTCGTGGAATAAACTTTCACCTAGGTAAGTATCGAAATTATACTTGGGAAGAAGTAGTAGGTCAACTTTATATTGTTGACTATGAAGAACTAGGAGACTTGCTTTCTATACCTTATGGACTTCGCAAAGATACTTACTAAATAGAAAAAAAGATAGTCTATAATGGCAAACAATCCCAAAAGTGCCAACACATATCGAACTGGAAAAGTTAATAGTAGATTGGAAGTGGATTTGAAGACCGGTGGTGCAACTTTATATGGAGAAGAAGGTATTTTTAATGCCTTTGGTAGAACAATAATAGCAACTTCTCAACCTGGTTCTCCAAATAAATGGACAATCACTGATGCATTTGTAAAAAAATATAATAATGCAAACGGAACAAATCTATCTAAAAAAGACGTACAAAAAGTTTTTACTAAAGATTTAGCAAAGCAAAATAATTTTCAAAGAGCAGCAATAATTAACAACAATGCTACAGAAGAAGATAAAATAAGGTTGAGTAAGGAATCAAAAATTCCTAGAGTTATTGACCCAAAAACTAAAAAAACTCCAGCAGCCACAACAGATACACCAATTGTTGCAGAGACCGAATCAGAAACAGGAGATACTTCAAGACCAAGTTCAGAACCTCCAAAAAACGAAGCAGGAACAAGGGATGATTTTGGATCTGCATTACATTATCCTGTATCTAGAGATCCGAAACAAGATAGGATCAAATTTGATATGCTAAAGTATAAACCCAAAAAAATTAGTGGATTTGGATTTGGTGAAAGAGATTCAACTAGAGAATCAATTGGAACAGTAACTCTACCAATTCCTGGTGGTATTTCCGATAGTAATGCCTGTAACTGGGGTGATGATACTATGGGTCCACTTCAACTTGCAGCAGCAGGAATTGCATTAGAGGCTCTTACTCCTGATGGAAGCACACAACTCGGTGGTGTTATAGGTGATTTAAAAAGTCAATTATATACAAACAACACGGAGATGAAGCAACTAATTCAAGCAAAAGCATCAGCAGCAGCAGTCGGTGCTGATGCAAACTCATTGTTTAGTAGAACTCAGGGAATGATTCTTAACCCCAACCTTGAGTTGTTATTCCAATCTCCAACATTGAGACCTTTTACTTTTCAATTTAAAATGTCTCCAAGAAGTGCTGCTGAAGCAAAAGTAATCACACAAATTATTAGATTTTTTAAGCAAGGTATGGCACCAATTAGAGAAGAATCAAGACTTTTCTTAAAAACACCTCATACATTTAGAATTAAGTATGTGCAAATGGGTGATAATGATAAAAGTATCTACTTAAATAAATTTAAAGAGTGTGCTCTACTATCATGTAGTGTTCAATACACTCCTGAAGGAAACTATGCCCCCTATGAAGACGGAGCAATGTCATCATATCAAATGTCTCTTCAGTTTAAAGAACTTGAACCTGTATATAATGATAGTTATAAAGACATGCCAACTGACGCAATAGGTTTCTAAAATGTCAAATTACTTCAGCAAAGTTCCAGATTTTGAATATGTTAGCAGACTTCCTGATGCTAATATATCTGACTATATTCCTGTAAAAAATTTATTTAAAAAAATTACTCTAAGACAAGACATCTATCAAGATTTGTCGTTCTTTACTAAGTATAAAATTAAAGGTAATGATAGACCAGATAATGTTGCCTTTGATTTCTATGGTAGATCTGATTTAGATTGGGTTGTTCTAACTAGCAACAACATCTTAAACATTCAAAGTGAGTGGCCTCTACAGCAATTAGAATTTGATACTTTCTTATTAGAAAAGTACGGTACTTACGATAATATAAATGCAACACATCATCATGAGACAGTAGAACTTAAGAATAGTGATGATGTCATCATAGTTCAAAAAGGATTGCAAGTAGAATCAACTTACTCCATAACATACTTTGATAATTCTGGAATGGTGACTCAATATCCTGTAGTTGAGATTACAAACTATCAGTATGAAGAAAAATTGAATGATGATAGAAGAAATATTTTCTTACTGAAACCAAGATACTTAAATGTTGTTCTAGATGATCTGGAACTTATTATGACATACAAAAAAGGTTCCAGTCAATATAAGACTGAAACCATGAAGACTGCTGATAATATCAGACTATTTTAGTAGATTAATATATGCTGCAATAACCAGAAGGGTTAAGCACAGTTGATTATATTTCACTGAAAGTATTTGTCCATCCTAAGTTTGATGTAATACATTCCCAACAACCAAACGGAGAAGAGAAATCCTTCTCCGTAACTCATGGTGTTCCATGCATGAACTGCACCATCCATCACTCTTCAGCAAGTTTCTGGAAATAGGACAGTGCATCATCTTCATCTTCACTAGCAGATGCAATGGGGGTTGATGCTACTGCAGATTCAACCGTTTGCTTTGCACGATTGAAGTCTGGACTGAAAGAACCACGGTCGTTGTCCTCATTGTCAGTCTCCTCATCATAACGACGAGTAGCAGGTTTAGCACCAAGCACCATCTTCAGACGTTTCTCCAGGTCCTCGTAGGACTTGAATTGATCTGCTGCTGTGAGTGCTGCAAGAGAGTACTGCTTCTGCCACACGGCTTCGAGAGCATCGTCATCATCCAAGAGTGGTGAAGGTCGATCAAATTCAGATGAGTCATAATTCCAATAACCAGCAACTTTTTTCAGTTTCAGTTTGAAGTTAGCACCCTGCCAGAAGTCGAAGGGATTGATTGCCTCCTCGTCTTCAAACTCAGGTTGCATTGCTTCCATGATCTTATCAAAGATCTTCTTACCAAACTTGTAAAGGAAGACACGACCCTCATTCTGAGGATTTGCCTTGTCCTGTACAACATAGATGTTAGCATAGTAAGAGAGTTTACGTTTCTGCTTACGGACAGTATCCTTATCGGACTCGACACCACTGTTCCACAGTTCACGATTGTACTCTGATACAGGGTCTTTTCCACCATTTGTAGTCAGAGAGTTCTCAATGTACCATCCACCAGGACCTTGGAAGGCATGGGAGTACATCTTTGACCAGGGGAGTTCTTCACCATTAGGTGAAGGCAAGAAACGGATTACGGCATAACCATTGCCGGTCTTATCCATTTCGGGTTTCCAGAGACGCTCGTCAGCACCACTAGAAGTATTATTCATCTTCTCTACTTCCTTTACCAGTTTAGAGGTAAGAGAACCCAGAGAGGATTGCTTTTTAAGATCTGAAAATGACATTCAAATTACCTTAGATTAGTTAGATTTGGCTTGTGTGTACCTTGTTATTCTACTGGTCTTCTTCACCATTGTCAATCTGCTGTTTCATTATGTCCAGCATCTTTGACATGTTGTTAAAGACAGTACCTAAATCACCTCCCTCAGGGAGACCCATCATCGTTGCTGATTCGATGATTCTATCTTTCATTTGTTTTGCTTCAGGATCGTCCGATAAACTCAGTCGAGCAAAAAGAACTTTTTGTTTGTCAAGAAGTTTTTCCATCATTGCAACATGAAATAATTTCTCCTCATTATTCATTGAGGGAAATATAAAGACGTTGCGATAAACATCTTCTTGTAGTTCACTAATTTCTGTCATCTCAGCACGGACAACATCAGAATCGAAAAAACTCATGTTACTTTAAAACAATCTCCTGTAAAACTTTTTTATAACGTGATACGTCAATATTTAGAAAAGGAGAATACTTTTTCATTCTCATACTGACGGTTTCCCACACTGGGTCTTGTAGTTTCTTGTCCCAGTTTTTCCTAAAATCTAGAATTCTATCAAGAATTACCAGAGTTTCGATTGAAATATTATCTCTTAAGTACTCTTTAAGAATTTGTGGATGTCTAGAACCATCCAACACAAACATAGAATCAAAATTATTATCCGCAAACATTGACTCTGTTTCTTCCTTAAACAAATAGGTCAATGATTGAGTCCTTTTCTTCCATGAAGTATATCTACCCTCACCTTCACGAATCATTTCTCCTATCCAAAGTTTACTTGGATCAGTGCAAGTAATAAAGTTAGAGATGAAGAAATCAATTACTTCTTTATCATCCTTGTTTCTTGATAATTTTTCAAACCAGAAACGATCTTTCCTCTTATAGAAAGACTGAACAGTCGCACGACTCTTACCACAATACTTATGGTAATCATACTTCTCTTTCGTGAAGTGGTTCTTCAACGAAAGGTATTGTTTGTAGGCATCAAAAGGCATCATGAAAAAAGTAATAGGGTCAAATTTTTGCCGGAATTTTTTTCAAGCAAAAATGAAATCAAATAGGCAATTTTGCACGAGAACTTCTTTTTAAGAAATTAAGTTCCATTGCTTCTGCTTTTAATTTATCTTTAAGAGGTTTGGATATTAGTTTAGGAACGGACTCTACATCAATACTATTGTTGTCACAAAAATAAACAACAGCATCAATGTAACTCATTCCACCACCAGTGTGAACAAGAGACTCTATTTCTTGTGCGAATCGGGAAGGGCAAAAGAATTTACTCTCCAATGCTTTTTCTAGTTCATTCCCCATTCTCTGACCTAAGATTGTGAGATACAAATTCTTTAATATAACGTACTAATAATTTAATATAATCCCCTTTGTTTCTTTTGTCAAATACTTTAACCTCACCTCCAGGAGTAACCATGATGGTGATCAGTTTTTTGACGGGGATACCAGTCAATTCATAGTAAGCAGAAGCATAGAACATTTCTTGAACGAAATAGTTCTCCAACCACTTTTCTGGTTTAATTTTCTCTGAGGTTTTGAAATCAATGACTGCAAGTTCTCCTTCATACTCACCAATACAATCAACTCTACCTGCCAGACCCAGATATTCTGAGTAGAGAGTTCTTTCTATAGCGTGTATGTTATTTATCTTATCTAGATATGGTTTAGCATGATAAAACATAAACTTGGTTAGAGGTTTGAAATCATCCCAGTTTATTTCTTCATTCTTCATATACACTTCAGTCACTTCATGAAAGTCTGTTCCACGAGATGTAGCTTTTTTAGTGATACGATTTGCTTCTTCAATACCAACTCTCTTCCTCCAGTTAACAAAGATCTGTCGGTTATAGAAAGAAGTTACAGATGTAATAGAAGGCACCCAATCTCCACTTGGAAGGTTATAGAGACGGATGCCATTTGTTTCTTTCTTGTTTAGTTCAAGGTCACCGAGATAATTATGATGAATAAAACTCATAAATTCAAATCCATTTTTGCAATTAAGTATTCTTTACAGAGACCAGATCTAACAATATCTTCAACACCAAATTCAATGATGTCCATTGATGGCATTGTTCTAAGAACTCGCATGAAGTCAGCAATACCAGTCTTCTCAGATGCTTTAACGAGATCAGATTGAGTGGCATCACCACAGAACATAATCTTACTGTTCTCTCCTATCCTTGTAATTATACTATCAAGTTCATGGAAATTCAAGTTTTGAAATTCATCAACAATAATGATTGCATTATCAAGTGTAGTTCCACGAATGAATGATGTACTCCAAAAAGAAATAGTCCCTTGATTTTTTAGATTGCCATAAAGCATTTCAAAATCAGAGTCAGTAGGCATCTCAAACATATACTTCACCATATTCTTATAAGGAATTTGGTAAAGAGAAGACTTATCCTCATGGTCTCCAGGTAAGAAACCAATCTCTCTAGTTGCTACAAGAGACCTAACGATGTAGATTTTCTCATAAGGAGTCTTGGGGTCAAGAACATCTCTAAGAGCATTGTAGAGGGTTACAAAGGTCTTTCCAGTGCCCGCACACCCATAGGCAACAATGTTTTGATCATTCTTATAACAACGAAAAAGTTCTTGTTGATTTTCTGTCAGTGCCTCGATGGGTTTCATCAAGTCTGCATTGATTGGCTTCTTTCTTTTCATATGCTTGTTGCTCATCCCGAATGGGACTACTGGTGTTTGAGACTTTCTTTTTGAGGTCATACGCTATAAAAGATTGGAAGGATTAACCGTAGTATCGGTTTTTGCGGACATTAGCACCTGGTTGTTTAGATGCACGATCCAAGACCTCATTCCATCCATTGGACTTGGCCTCACCAGTCCACTTAAATTCTGTGGATTGTCCTGCACAACCTTCTGACCAGTCCTTATCCCATCCAGGGTTCTCTTCTTTCCACTCTGAGTATGCTTTCATAGACATATAAAGTGTTTTCTTTTCTTTTGTTTCCAAATTAATAACAGGATATGTTGGCATAACAATCAATTGTTGGTGTAAATATTTATGAAACCCATTCCATTGCTTCAGCAACAGTAGGGAATTGTTCACAGAAGATTCTCTTTGCACCTAGTGCAAGATTCATATGTTCCTTCTGTGTGCCATTTGCAGAACGCAAATCGATATAATGGATCCATGAACGAACTGAGCCCGTCATGTAGATTTTTGTGGGACATGCCAAAGGAAGTACAAAACGAGCACACTCCTTTGCAATCCCCACATCAAGCATTTTCTGATAAAGATCCATTGCTTGTGCAAAATGTTGTTGCATCAACATTTCAAATTTCTGATTCGTAAACGGATCAATATCATCAATAGAATTCTGACGATTCTTGGTGTCTTGTCTGCGTAGTTCAGGTAGAGGGATCGTCTCCGCGAGTAGGGAACTATCAGCATAGCGTTGTGAAAATTCTTGGTATGTAAATGACCTGTGACGAAGCACTTGAGCTGCAATTCCTCTGGTAGTATTCAACTCTAGAGTCATGTATGCCTGCTCAAAGATACTCCAGTGCTGATGCTTCACACAATACTTCAGGAGACCAGAGAACTTCTCATTCTCTTGGTTGTTTGGATTACTAACTCTGGCACAGTATGCCATGTGCTTCTCCGCATCAGGAGTTACGCTGATTAGTTTTACGTTGTTCTCTTTCATCAAGTGTCTCGTTAATAATGTCCTTTAGTTCTTGTCTTTCTAAATCAGTAAAGACGTTTCGTTTTGGTATCACCAGTGGTGGATAGAATTTCTTTGATGGTGTTTTATTACCACTAGGAATACTCATCCCTTGTGTATCTATCTTATCCATCGTCATCCTCAAAAACTTCGTCGTAATCTAAAATGTAATTGGTGCTAGGATCATCAAAATTTTCCTGCTTAGTTGTGTATGAATCAGTATCAGAATATACTTCAGACTCAAGAGCATCAACCAGCAGTTTTAAATTCCTCACTATCAGTTTTAGTTTATCTCTTTCCATAAAAAATGGGAGGTTTCCCTCCCATTCTAACACTATTCAATTGATTTGGCAATCACTTAGTGTAAGTGCGTCCACGATAGCAGAAAGTCCCGTGAGACTCTTTGCTTTCTACACAACGAGTAGAATACTCAACACCACGATATGAGGTGTGGGTAATCTGTGCGTCGTGAAGTGCAGATGCTTTGTTGATCTGCTTGCGAATGAGATTAAGTGTGTTCATTGTGTTACTCCTAAAGTAATAGAGGGTTTTAATCCCCGTTCCTTCAGTCGTGTGCGTCCCATATACACTCAGGTGTAGATTCCTTTACGGTCTCTATCAACTCTACCTTAAAAGCATTTGAGATATTCTCATTTGCTTTCATCTTCAGCATGATTGTATCAGCTTGTTGGCAGGTGAGTGATGAATAGAATAATAGTTCTAACATGGGATCAACGGAACCGTTGCGCGACTTACTTGCGTCCTGCAGTGTCTTTATAAGCTATGTGCCTAGCGACTACCACTTGGATGAACGATATGTCTATTATAGACATCATACATTATTTAGTCAAGTGTCTTCGTATCAACACGAACACTTATAGTTATATTTGTTTAGATAATTCAAGGTCTCCTTGAGACCACCACGATGCTTGAGTCCAATAGAAATCTGTGGATACTCTGCGTTGCCACCAAACTCTGCATGAAACTGCTTGTCGGTAAAGTCTTTATCTAAGATATACTCATGAAAATCTTCATGAATACTTTTAAGAAGCATACCAGCACGCTCACACTCTTGACTACCATTACTATAAATTACTGCTTGCATTAGTCTCTCTGCCTCCAGTCGTCTGTTTTTTCATGTGAAAACCAGTCCACAATATCATCTGCACTACTGAACCCTGATGAATGATTAGATGGATCAGGGTCCCCAAGGTCCATCTGGTTCATAAAATCATCCAAATCACCCTCTTTCATGTCAGGATTTCTTGCTTGTCTACGTGCCTTCCTCAATATTGATGCTGCACTCTGATTGGACTTTGCTAGTTTGTTTGCCCAGATCATATCTTCTAGACTTACTTCTTCATTACTAACAATTTTTTCACATATGGCCTCAAGGCGCAATCTATATTGCGTAGAAAGCATAAGCACTCCTTTAACGTTAATATTTATTTTAATGGTCTACCATGCTTATCAACCAATCCAAGTTTCCTAACCTGAGATATGTTAGACCTTTGACTTTTTTTAATTTTCTTATACTCCTTGATGATTTTATCAATTTCTTTTTTTGATACCTTCACCTTTAACTCTTTCTCGTCCTCAGTTTGAACAAATCCAAGACCACTCTCTTGAGTGGATTCTTTTGCATCAACATAATCATTGATCACCTCTTGAATTTCATCTTTGATTAATTCATTGATTTGATTCTTAATTTGTTCCTCATTCATTTCCTCTTCTTCTCCTTCTCCTTCTTTGGTTTATTGCCCCAGAGTTTTGGGTTGATAGATCCATATCCAAAATCAATTCTTTGCACAGAACCTTTACCATATCGATCATAATACATATCAAACATCTTTGATACTTTATTGCATCGAGTCAGATCCATATACTCTACACCGTCAACAATGTACCAGATAAGTCTTGCGTCTGTAGGAAAAGACTTATCATTTGCTGCCTGATGAGTTGTTTTCTCAAGAAGAATTTGGCAATCATAATCAGATGGATTTATTTCATTTACATCTGAACCGTAATCTGCCATTTCCTTTTCCTGTTCTACAGCAACTGTCATGAACGACCACCCCAATTAATATCTGGATATGCTTCACGAACTACTTCATATGTCAATTTATATTTTGTTTGTAGTTCTTTATCTTTTACTAAGCAAAGAATTTTTGCCTCTTCTGGATGCAATCCCTCAAGGATCTGAATAAACATAGTCTCCCTACGAAGTGAGGTAAGAGAGTCATTGCCACCTTTTACAAAGTTATAAAGATGCTTGTACTCAACACGAAGTGAAGTATGATCTGTTCCCACAGGCACTTCATTTTCAGTGTAAGGAACATCACCTTTTGGAATCACAGAAATAGCTGTGTCATCAAAGTTCCAAATAAGTAGAACCTTTAGAGCATCATTAGCATACTCTTGTAAGATCTCAACCTTCTTTGCTTTTGATCTTTGCTTACTAACAAGTTCAAGAATCTCATGTTGAAATGGATTCGGTGGTAATTTTTCTTTAGTCTTCATCTGTTTCGTCGAGTTCGTCATAGCCATTTTCAAATCGTACTGCTAAAATTTCGTCTGGTAAAATATTTCCGTTTTCATCAAACATCTCTGGATGAGTATAAACTGGTTGATTTACCCATGTATTCTCTCTTGCTAACCATCCTACCACACCTCCTACAAAAAAGAACATGACTGAAACAAGTGTTCCAATCGTAAGTGTTACTGCTAACATGTTTTTACTCCAGAGAATTATTTCTTTCTAATGTCCAGATAGAAGTTAAAGTGAAAAACAATCTCTCGTTTAAGGAAGGAGATCATCTTACCAAACTTAACCTGAAAAGTTTTGGGTGGATCTGGTTTACTCCTCCTATTTCGTAATAGTAACTCAACCCCACGATTGATGTGGGTTTCATCATTATTTAGATTGTTTTTTCCTTCTTCCAGGTCGTCTTTCATGACTATACCTCCATGCATCTTCCAGGATGCCATACAAATAAACTTTTATTTTTCTTGCTTGAGGTTTAGGAATGTGTCCGTATGCTTCTCGCAATTGTTTGTGTTGATTGTCAGCACCTCCTTCAATGTACTCATCTAGATCTTTAATAATATCATTCAGTTCAAGAAATGTAGAACTATCAATGAACAAATCTATTTCATTTTTTTTGACTTTGTTTGCTCTCAAGTAATCGTAAAATTTTAAATTTGTTTTACCCTCAAAGGCATAGTCAATTGCGTGTTCAATAAGATCATAGATGTCGTTGAGGTTTGTTTCCATTAGACCAATTTTTGCTCCCGCAAATACTTAACAGTTTCAGTGCATCCACCAATTATTGTATCATCTTTAATAACTCTTGGGAAGGTAGATCCTTTCCCAAACTTATCGTAGAATTCCTCACGGGTGAAGTCCCTGTTAAGTTTATATATCACATGTTTAATTTCAGCAAGTTGTAATACCTGTTGAACTTTAACACAATAAGGACATCCATCCTTTGAATATACTGTAAATGTCACTACTTTACTTCGCTCCAATCATTTTCAAAAATCTCCATACCTTTGTCTGTAAGAATGTGATCATACATCTGATCAAATACCTTAGGCGGCATTGTACAGATCTGAGCACCATTATACCATGACCTGACAGCACGTTGTACACTACGAATTGAGGCAGAAAGAATTTGAGTTCTTACACCATGAATTCGATACAGTTCAGAGATAGATCGTACAACCTCCAGACCTGCCACTGACTGGTCGTCTAAGCGTCCTACAAAGGGAGAAACATATTTTGCCCCTGCCTTTGCTGCTAGGACTGCTTGAGCAGCGCAGAAGATGAGTGTGACGTTGACATTAATGTTCTGGTCAGACAAAGATTTGCATACTTTCAAACCATCCCGAGTACAGGGAACTTTAATTGTAGCAACATCACCAAACTTTTCATAAAGACGTTTGGCTTCACAGTACATCTCACCTTCATTACCCATGACTTCCATGCTGATGTCTTTAATACCAACATCTTTGATATGTTGATAGACATCATCAGGATTTCTCCCTGCCTTCATAATCAGAGTTGGATTGGTGGTGACACCATCAATTAATCCTGTTGCATAATATTCTTCGATTGCCCAATGGTCGGCAGTATCAAGAAAGATTTTCATATAGTTGTGTGTGTATTTCATTATTCGACGTGGATAACTCCGGTCATGCCTGCTCCTTGGTGTGGACCACAGAAGAAGTTATAATCTCCAGCATCAGCAAAAAGAATATCTTGTGATTCGCCAGGATTAAACATCAGTGATTCTCTAGAAAGATCGGCACGACCTTCAACAATAATGTTGTGAGGTGGAAGCATACCATTCACAAAATGAACTATATCTCCTGCGGATATTGTAACCTCTGCTGGATCAAAAATCAAGTTTCCATTTGATCCCATCGTAACGTCTACAGCCCATGCTGGTGCTGCTAGGAAAAGTGTCGCAAGAAGCGCAAAAAAGAACTTCATATTAATTAATTGAACTACAATATCTATACAATCTTTTTTATTAAAAAAAAAATAATTTTAGTTTCCTAACACTTCTCCAATAATCCAAGACCTCATGCCAAATGGTGTGTCGGCAATGAGAGTTTGGGTTAATGTTGCTACCTCTTGTGGCACCACTAAACAGAATCCAATACCAAGATTGAATACATTTCTCATCTCCTCCTCAGCAATGTCACCCGCCTGTTGGATCTTATTGAATAGTTCTGGTCGTTCCCATGCTCCATAGTCAACATCAACTGTAAGACCTGCTGGAAGACACCTAGGAAGATTCTCAGGGATACCTCCACCAGTGATGTGTGCCATACCTAAGATAGGAACCTCATCCAACAGGTACTGGATCAGACGGGCATAGATGGTGGTCGGTATCAGAAGCTCTGGCATCTCCTTATAGTAAATGTAATTTCTATTAAGCAAATAGTTAACAAGAGTAT